>WLWD01003244.1_pt1 | contig 75184 bp, 43 predicted proteins | sample 6712731 | NCBI WGS metagenome assembly WLWD01 (sample SAMN12718690, study PRJNA576275) | sponge metagenome | isolation source: marine sponge | host: Mycale hentscheli | place: New Zealand: South Island, Marlborough, Capsize Point | collected 2014-11-01
TATATAAATAATTCATTCAATCCACTATTTTTTATTCCATTGGTATCAATTCTGATTATTTCCATAATATAGAAATGAAAGTGAAGATAAGTTACCACAGGTATCGAATATAGTATGCTCAAATAGCGACCAAGCACTCTGCTACTAAAATGTGGAAAGACAATGGACGTCTGATTCTCACATGTTGTTAAAAGGTAATACTTAACTACAATCATATTTAAAAGCAGAGAAACAATTTCAAACATTATTGGTGTTGATTAAATACCTGTATGCAAACAAGGCTGCATCAATGTAATCGTCCCAATTATTTTGCCTCTCTCCACTCAGCTTTATTAACATGTTGGTGAGAGTTTGGTTGAATCTTTCTACTAAACCATTAGTTTGAGGATGATAAGCAGCTGAAATTTTATGCTCCACTCCGGTCTTCTCAAACAAATACTGGTTAACCTTACGAAAAAAGACCAACATTAATATCATTTCTAAGCAATGTCATTCTATTTCCAGCTTTCAAATACTGAAAATGTACTGTAATTTTTTTTTTTTAAATGAATTTAGTGGTTTTATTGCATGTGGTAATTACCTGATTCACAAATTCTCTTCCCTGATCAGATTGAACAATTACTGGGCTGCCATATCTTGTAATAAGTGTGTACAAGAACTGTGCGACACAAGAAGCAGATTTGTCAGGAATTGCCGCAGCCTCTGGCCATTTTGTGAAATAGTCACAACAGGTGACTATGTAGGCATTTCCAGATTTCGAATGTGGTAATGGTCCAATGAGCGATTCGGTACCATGGACTATGCACTTCGATAGGATGAAGAGAATGAGTTGGTTTTTCTAGTCGTTTGTTCACACGCTGGCAATCCAAACATGTGTGAATATATGAATCAATATATTTTATACAGCTATTCCAGTAATATCTGCAAAAGCAAAATATCAGTATGAATAGAACAAACAACCAACCAAACCAAAATTGGTAGTCAGTTAGTCAGTCAATCAATTCATCAACTAGAGCTCGGGGAGCACTGGACCCGCACGCTATAGGACTATTGGCCTAATATTTTGTGTGATAGCACAAAGGTTGCACTTGGTCCAGTGCTCACCGAGATTGCATCTAGCTATACAGCTAAAGTAATATTTTTTTTATTGTTATTTTATTTACTAAAACAACCTTACCCTCACCTAACTTCAAAGAATTCCAGCCAAAAAGAACATTATGCTAATTATTACTTTATTCCAAGAATTATACAAAAAAGATTAATTTCAATATTTTATATATTTATTTTATTAAGTGCTGAAGGTATATCTAAATACCAGTTACTATCCATTAATCATACATATTTCAAAATAATTAGTTTTTAAACAAACATCATTAATTTGAGTTTCATCATGCAAATAGTTATGTCACAAATTTCGTCACACTCATGATTTAATTCCTCGTGAAAGTTGAAGCATACAAATTCTAGAGTAATAACCAAATCATGCAACATTGCTTTCAGATTGAGATAAATGCAAAATGCTCATTTTATGAAAAAAATAAAATAATTAGCAATACCTTGATGTTATCTTCAGTCGAGTCTTGTCTCGTCCCAAATGTCCCCCAAGTTGTCAGTATGGAATGATGCTATGATCTGATTTTGCTTCTCTTTTGTTGATATCCATTGTTTCAAAGTTCCTCTTGAAGAATAGAATAACAGACCATCTTTTAAAGAAAATTAGCAGATTTCTTTCGAATGACTCTTTTTAGATTTTTAGTAGCTCCTACAGGGTATCTACCAGATTGAAGATATTCCAATACTATCTCATAGTTTACTTCCATTGCACCTATGAATTCTACTCAGAAAGACTTGGGTGAATAGAAGTATAAGTATGTCTGATGATGTCATTGACTTCCTTGTGGCTGTTTATACAAGTTTGCACTGATTGGGATATGTACTTGGTCAGACTAATGTCTGTTTTAAAATTTTAAACCTCTGTGATCCTGGCTGTCTGTCTCCAAATTGTCCACAGGTTTCAAACATGTTTAAAACACTTGTAGTGGTATTTATTAGTCTCTCATTGGAGAATGTTGGCTGTAAAACTAGCCACAGAATTACATATAATGACATTCGATGTGTTCCAAAAGTATTTTATTGTGTATTGATAGTAGTACGCCAGGCAGGTATTTTATTCCATAAACAAGAAGCAATATATATCATGTTATTTGCTCAATTTAATGTAATATAGCTAATATGTATATAAATCTAGGTTTGCAACAGTTTGGACTATGGGGGTCCTTCATCAGTGAGTTTATTAAACATTAAAGACATCACATATAGCCTTGAGGTTGGAAAGGTTGGAATTTAAAAAAACAAAAACAAAAGAAAATATGTTCCAGTCCAAAATTATTAATTTACTATTTTGTATTCTATGTGAGATAAAAATATTATTATTCATGGACTAATGAATTGACTTTTCTTGTGATAATCATTATCTTATTCTTTGATATCCTGAGAACATTCAATATTTTTATTATGCTCATTCTTAAATACTTCATAGATTAGTTATATAGCTTTATAAAAGTGATGTTAGTATGAGTAATAGCACAGGTAACCGTGGTATTTGGGATAAATAGCATGAGTAACCAATTGAAATAACACAAGGTGAAGCCTAGTGTTATTTATTGCTTTATCCCTAATACTGCGGTTAGCCATGCTATCACTCGCCAATAGTATACCTCTATCCTTACAAACAAACTTTTCAGCAAAAACTACAGTGTTACTAAGGTTAATCACCCCACGCTTGTGCACTTACCCATATTATTTCACTTTGATAAGTGTACTGTTTCAACTCCAACAGTGCTATTTCACACTCCTCGGGCTATTTCAATCGAATGGCGATTTTACCCATACATCTTTGAATGGGCACTTTATGTGGTATATTATTATTCAAGTACTCTCTAGGCATAACACCAATCCTTTGCAAGGCAATGATATGAAAAAGTGCTACAAAAAATTGTTCATATGAAGTACTTAATCAGCTACATATAATGCAAGTACAACTGTGGTTGACCACTGACCACATAGCTGAGCTGCTCAGCCAGTTGCAGCTGGCTGTATTTACAACCTCAAACTAAGGCAGTTTTTACCATGTCAGTAGAAATAACAACTAATTCCTGAACTTTAAATTTTTTTATTTCATTTGTTTAACAAAAATGTTGATGGGGGCAGCCTTGTGCTGGATTTTCCTGTAAAAATGGTCATAAAAAAAATAGTTAGGCACTTCCACCAGGGACACTACTATACTTAGGCTCTCCTAGGGCTGTGGTATTCTGAGTGTAGTGAGGGTGCTACCAAAGGCACCTGAGGAAACAAACTAGTGCAAATGTTTGTATTCATGTACAAATGGTCATTGGCAACCTCAAGAAAAAATATTCAATTTTGAGTGCAACACAGCCAATAGACTTTCTCATTCACAGCGAAACAGTATTAACTCTGGACTAAATTGTGTTGTACCTTTTAATTAAATTTCATTTTTGACTTTTTAATAAACAATAAAGCTAACAACAAAATAATGACAACCTGAGGATTTAAGTTTGCTAGTTTAAGTTTGAGTAATGTCAAAATACTCACAAAACTCATCTTATTGTGAAAGCATCTCCTGCAGTATAATTGTCCAAAGTGCGAGAATAAAAATTTCCCATCAATTTTGGCAGAATTGCTTGATCAAAAAGAGTTTTAGCTTGAACAATATTAACTTTCCAAAGTTATCATTCAAATCATTTTCATTTTACAAAAATATGATATGAACATGATTTAAAAAATTCTATACATTTTTGGTTTACTGGAACTGACCTGGTAATAGTATGCATGGTTATGCTTTCATTGAAATTTGCCACCACTTTCTTCCAAGCAAAACGTAATATCCTTTACAGCATCTATAATCTCATCCATGCCAGTATGGGCACTGTATACATTTAATGTAGTGCTAATATAAAATCCTGATTGAGTCACTTCAAACTTGTGATGAGATATGGATAGATTTTATATACCTGCACACATCTTCATTCACAATGTGAGTGTGCTTGGGAACGTGTAAGCATTTCTGCTTAACCCTCTGATGTTTGCTATCAAAAATACAAAAATACTTTGAATTTGATCTTTGTCATTCCTTCATTTATAGTATAGCAGATATGTGTAATATGATTGTTGGATACGAGCTACAAGTATATAACTTCAGATTATGGAGCATGTAATATCAGATTTGGGGCTACCAGTAACTTGACCTTTTAAACTTATAAATCATAATAATTTATGATGCAGCAAAAAGCATTGAGTTGCCAATTAGCATATTTAAAGCAAAATGAGTTACAAACAATTCCGCTAGCAGATATTGTGTTATAACTGCTTTGAAGAAAAGTATTGAATCTTATGCTAGAAATTACATGGCATGAATCAGCTAATCTCGGAGCAATCAAATCTGATTCTTTCTGGTCATTTCTTTGCTTGCATTAAAGTTTCAGGTTACAAAACTGGAATGCTGGAGAGTGAAATATAAATAAATGTGCTTAACACACAAGACAAAGTCCGACAAGTACGGTACTTGGCTTTCAATTCACACCATCTGTTGGTCCACAAGTTGTCAGTAGCAAAGACTCTTTTCTCTAGGACAAACTAGATCTATAATTTGTCTGCCGAAAAAGACCAATAGATGATCATGTGAAGTCTGCCTTGCAAGCCAATGACTACCCAATGCTAATAAATACAACACTGGCTACTTGTTATACCAACACAGTCAGATTTCCAACACCTCACCATCCAGTCAGGTCCATCGTACACCAAAAGCTACAGTGATTCTTCGTTATGTGAGGCATTTCTCAGAGTGTATCAAAAGGATTCTAGCCCCTTTGGAAATGCGGACCTGTTTTAAACCACACTCAACACTGAGAAATATGTTGGTTCACGTAAAAAAACTATGTTCCACCAACTGAAAGATCTGGAGTAGTTAACCAGGTGCCTTGTGGTTCTTGTAACCAAACATACATACATTGGACAATCAGATCAATCCAAATAAACCTATGTGACTAGGTAATACATCACTATTCCAAATTTTTTATTTTACAGACGTTTCGACCACTAGCTAGTTGTGGTCATCATCAGTGAACTATTACAATACAATGTAAAAATGGATGAGTGACCTCAAGAATGTAACTATGGATAAGTAAAATAAAAAATGTGGACTAGTGAAGTATTAAATAAACAATATCAGTAGACAATTAGGCTGTACATTACAACATAGGCTGAAGGAGCACAGGAGAACCCTAGCACTAAGTGATGATACATCAGCTGTGTGAGACCATGCTATGTAATTCAATCATGACATTGATCAGAATGGAGTGAGAGTCGTTGATCAGCACATGAGTTGGTATCCAAGATGTTTTTTGGAGTCATGGCATATAAAGGCCCCAAAAAGCTGTATGAACAAAAACCTAGGGATATGTGGAGAACCACTCCACATGAACATAATTATTTAGCTAAGTTATGTTTTATATCATTATCATTATTATTGTATTTTAGTTTGCACACCGTGAATCAGGCACTTCGTCGAACAACTTTGTCCTCGCTCCATCACCTGTATTTATTTGATTGGACATTTGAATAACTACGTCATACTCACATATTCTATTAAAGCATTGTATCATTATTCTCAGTTTAGTTCTGTCTTAGTAACCAATATTAAAACAACTTAAAAGTTAGACTGTCGTTAGCTAACTTGATTGATGGAACTCGAGTGGAGAAGAAGTAAAAGGGTTATAATTCCCTACAGGATACTAAACACAGCCTATGACAGCTTGGCTACTGTAGGACCAACTGTTACTAGATTCATGTTTATTTATGCATTATAGTTTTGTGGTCATCTATATCATACCGATAAAGGTTACTGAATTGACCGAAACATCTATTTATACTTCTATTGTTATAGCTAGTGCTTTTTCAGAACATAATATTTCTCCAATATTTACAATTAAACTATTAAAGCTTATGATAGTATAAAAATAATAAAGCTAAGTAATATGAATGGAAAAAAAAAAAAAGCAACATGTGAGAAATTAAAAGTAAATTATTGGTACAATAATCATGACACTTTCAGTTTCGTAAAAATGAACAGTGCAACATTATTATAGACTCAATTAAATGGGCAAAAGTGCAGTACTTGAAATGTAATATAGTGTAGTTGATTTCACCAAGGAACAGGAAATTTGGAAACATCAGGATATCTATAGCAATTTACTGTATAAGTTAACAGAGCTACATCAAAACTATAGCCATTAGAAATTATTTTATGAGACCATAGTAATATACTGTTCATTCATAGGATACTGAAGATATATCTCACAATTTATAAGCAGTCTTCTTTTCATTGGTCCTGTGTGATTAATGTCTAGACATACTATATAGTTCATGTAATTGAACGCCTCAACTCCTTCAGTCATCATTCAGTGACCATTTTCAGAGACAAACAAAACAGAAAAGGACCCCAGGCTGTGATGGCAACATGCAAAATGTTCTAAGCATAATGGTGGTTTCTTAAATTCCCCAATGTACCACAACTTTGAAAAGATCTTCTGTGTAGATCTTGTTCATTCCAAGTACTTTAGCTTTATCCCAATTGATGTTGTGAGTGGTTCCGATGGAGTGCTCTACGTTACAGTAGAAGTGTAAAATCAATCAAATCTTGTAGAGATCTCTTGTGTTCTTTGAATGGATACTTCAAGGTTCCTCCTGTCTTGCCAGTTCTGATCACCATTCTTGCTGTTCCTGTTGATTTTATCATGGGTTTCTTTGAAAACTTACTTGTACAGAAACAGCACTTAAAAATCTTAAGGCCATAGCTGTATGATGTGAGATGATTGTACAACACAGAATAATGCTCTCTAAGTTTATTTGGAAGCATCATTTATGTGCCAATACAATCAGAATTAAAGTTAAAAAAAAACACTTGAACTTTTTCTTCTTGATGTTGCCACTATAGCTAAATGCCTTTGTGATTAATTGTAAGAGACAATAGAAGCATTATGACAATATGAACAAACATTGGAGAAGGAAAGATATGAGACTATATTGAAGATGTAAGAATTTGTTTGCTGAATTGTTTATTGCTGTTCCTTACAGCATCAAATTTGCTATTTACACACTGACCTTTCTAGCTATGTTCTCAAATTTTGAAACTATAGTAAGTGATTTAGCTCCTTCTATTTACAGATAGTTGTAGCAGGCTATAACTATATGTGACATGATTAAAGAGTAGTACTAATTAGATTTGCAACAACTACCAGGAAGAGATTGCCAAAGCTGTGACATGAAGTCTCAATCTTGTTAAGCTTAATGCTGATTTTGATTGATTCTTGAACATTTTAAAATCCAAATTCGCTTAATATTGGCTTAGACTAGCATCAGTCATTCTAGAGTAACTTCGCCTTCACTTCAAACTGCAGTTACACAGCAGTAAAGGAAGACTGAAAAACCGGACCAATTCCGTTGGCCATGGCATAACCGTTTTATACCATAGTTGCTGCTACTACTACTCTCTCATATCCACCTTTATGGGACCAGCCCTACCACATATAACTCTCCTGCCGCTCTCATACCACAGGAATGTACCACAGCTAGCTGCTTTACTGCTTACTGCTGAGCAGCCCAGGTAGAGTTAGATCTGGAGATAACAGCTGGCAGCTACAATGCTAAAGTAAACTTGCTAAAGTAAACTTGCTAAATTAAACATTCTGGCGTGCTTCAATTGTATTTTAATTGAATTTTAATTTTGGGCCCAAAGAATTCGCTTGACACCGAAAATGCTGATAAACAAAGTTGCTAGTGGAAACTGGGCAGGCCTGGGTAAACGGGATCTAAAATAGTTAGAGCATGGCTTAGGTACTGGTGGATTAGTGAAAATCACCAGGAAAATATCATAGCCCCAGGAAAAATCACCTGGAAAATATCACTTTTAATCCATGGGTGTTACCCCGCAGCAACCATGGTATATTCGGCGAGCGAGCGTAGCGAGCGAGACACTACAGGGGTAAAAATGAAATCGGGGATGTTTATTTGGCGAGCGAGCGAAGCGAGCGAGACAGTATTAGGGGTGGATATTCAGTACCTACATTTATTGAACAGAGCCTAATAACTGTTGCCACATAGAAAATGCATTAAAGTAAACAGGATGTGGCTTAGGGCAATATTTTTCCATATCACCTGTGTTCATAGTTATTATGTTGGGTTATTACGTCCCCCTAGGTTATAGAATTGTTCACCATGTTTTAGCTGTAAAATCATTTGTAATTGCTTATAATTAATAAAATTGATGTGATTATGACAACTAATAATTATATCTATTATATCTAGCTACAATATTATATGAAGTGTTACTTTGTTGCTGTTGTTTGTGTGTTTGTGTGTCAGTTCAATTGTGAGTGTGTAGCTGTGTTGTTTGTATTGCAGTTGATATTAATGGGTGCAGTTTGAGATATTTGCTCCTTGGAATAATCCTAATGGCATTGCTGAATTGGAGGCTACATCATTTTTAGAGAATTCCTTATCCTTCGTTTGTTCTATATCTTTGTATGAACTCAGTATGTGTGACATGTGTTGTTGCTGTTTGAGCGAAGCTTGCTTATATGAATTCAAACTCTGAACATTTTTATGGCCAGATAATTGCATAATTCGACTATCTGGAACATCACAGTGTGCCTATTTTGTTATCATGGTTTTTCTAGCAGAATGGTTTGTCTTCCTCCCTTGTAATGAGCCTTGAGTAGAAATTCTCTTCATAATCTGCCCAATTCTATCCTTTCCCATTTTCTGTTTTTTATACCAATATGCGCCATCACCAGGTTTATAATTGATAGATAGATAGAAAGGAGAATCTGGGTTGCACATTTCAGTTGGCCGCTGGGCAATATACTTCTCAAAAATCAGAACAGGGCACTTTTCAGGATTGCTGGGAGTGCTCCACATTTTTGGCTTAAAGGCTCGAGTATTGTTTGATTCCCCAGATCTAGTTTTTGTGTCTCGCTCACTAAACTCTATATACTTTGAGCCATCAGATGAACATTTAAGTTCCAAATCTCCAAAGGTAAGCTTATAGTGCTCGTCACGGCCTCTCATGCCCATATGCACACATAAAAGGAACCAAATAGTGTTTTGTAACACCTCTGGACCACTACAACCCAATGCACCATTCTCCCAAAGTTGTTGTATTTCATCATCTCCTAGAGATTCGAAAGCTTTAGATCTACTACCTTTACCCTCTTTTTTTAGCATTTTTCTGCAGGCTACTAATTTCTGATGGGAACTGGCAAATTCTGCATCTCTGATGATGCTTAGGTCTTATGTTTTTCTTTCAAATACCTGTCAAGACTTCTCTGGAAACAAATTAGGGTATCAGGCTCATAAAAATTTCCATCAGTACGTCTGATTTTGCAATAAAAATGGCCTAATAATCTGTCCAGCTCCACAGGTGGAATGTCTTCTATTAGTCTTTCTTCCTTAATCGACTTGCACCATTTATACCATGTTTTCAAGTCTGATGCCGTCTTCCGTTTTGTGTTGATGTTTTTTTTGCATTTCTACAAAATCTTCAAGCTCTTTGTTGTCTAATACGGGCCGCCATATACTTTCTTCGCACGCTCGCTCTTTTCCTCCCTTTTCGGTCATTTCCTGATTTTCTCCTTCAACAGGACACGCTGAAAATAGCCAATCAGTGATGTCTTCAGAAAACAAAGAAATAAAGCTTGAGTTTCTTCTTCAGGGAGATCTGGAACACTAGAGGAACCAGAAGCCATCGCACAAGAAATTTGTTACCAAGGTATTCGCGCATGAGCAGTGCCTAATAAATTTACTAGTGGTGTGCTTGAGCACAAATGGCGAGCGAGCCTTAAACTACACTATTGTTAAATGATTGATTTTAACAAGTAACACTCAAGCTACTAAAATATAGTCAAGTTTTTAAATTACGTATGCGGTAAAGGGGATTCAAAGCCATAGTAACCGCTCCCAGCAACTGTTTGAATTGAAAAAGAAGCAACAAAATCAAGTCACTTTATTTAAAGTTTCCTTTGTGACATTCTTAATAGTAGTTGTAACGCACAATACTTTCACACAACTGAACATACCTACGCAAGACTTACCTTCGGTTCGTCTAGTGGACAATGAATTTACAAGTAAATGCTGTTGAGTAGGGCTTATAACTGTGACAAATAGCAACTAACTCGAATAGAAATGGAGCTCCCATAAGTTTTTGCGTTTAAACTGCACCCGCAAAAGAATTCAAAGCAGTAAACAATTCAATTTCTAAGGTGATACGGGTAATGGTCGCTAAACCGGAGGATTCTGTTTAGTGAAGTTTGGGACGGGGTCGAACGCGGAGCGAACACAAAAATACGGAGGGTCAAAGTACAAAATGACATACATACGTCCAAACATATATACTAGTGGTGTGCTTAAGCACAAATGGCGAGCGAGTTTTAAACTACACTATTGTTAAATGATTGATTTTAACAAGTAACACTCAAGCTACTAAAATACAGTCGAGTTTTTTAATTACGTATGGCGGTAAAGGGGATTCAATGCCATAGTAACCGCTCCCCGAAACTGTTTGAATTGAAAAAGAAGCAACAAAATCAAGTCACGTTATTTAAAGTTTTCTTTGTGACATTCTTAATGGTAGCTGTAACGCACAATACTTTCACACAACTGAACATACCTACGCAAGACTTACCTTCGTGGTTCGTCTAGTGGACAATGAATTTACAAGTAAATGCTGTTGAGTAGGGCTTATAACTGTGACAAATAGCGACTAACTCGAATAGAAATGGAGCTCCCATAAGTTTTTGCGTTTTAACTGCACCCGCAAAAGAATTCAAAGCAGTAAACAATTCAATTTCTAAGGTGATACGGGTAATGGTCGCTAAACCGGAGGATTCTGTTTAGTGAAGTTTGGGACGGGGTCGAACGCGGAGTGAACACAAAAATACGGAGGGTCAAAGTACAAAATGACATACATACGTCCAAACATATATATAAATAAACAAACATCCCCGATTTTCGATTGTGTTACCCCTGTAAGTGTCTCGCTCGCTACGCTCGCTCGCCAATTATCCATTGGATACCCGAGAATATCACTCGTCTGATTGGCGGTATTTACGTAGTCTCGCGTAGCCTGACCCTTTACCAACCCTAACCGCTACGCGGGGAAGGAAAGGGTCTGGGAACATACAATACAACGACTTGTTCAGCAGCACCCCAAAAAGGGTGCTCCAATTATCACATTCCAATGCTTGCGGTAGCCAATGACGTCACGGCCACGGCCGGGTAGCAGCTCTCCTATTCATGCTGTACGTTTATTGCTTGCCAGGAGTGCTTATAAAGAGCCTACAAAAACAATTTCACCAGTTTGACGAAGTCACGCAACGTTCTCACCCTCCCAGATGTGATGTTGACGTCACACAGTATACCGCAAGCTTGCTGGAATGTGATAATTAAGCACCCTTTTTGGGGTGCTGCTGAACAAGTCGTTGTATTGTATGTTCCCAGACCCTTTCCTTCCCCGCGTAGCGGTTACGGTTGGTAAAGGGTCTGGCTACGCGAGACTAGTATTTACGCTCGTGCCTGCGGCACTCGCGTAAATACTAAGCCAACAGACTCGTGATATTCTCCTGTATCAAATGAATAATTGGCGAGCGAGCGTAGCGAGCGAGACACTTACAGGGGTAACACAATCGAAAATCGGGGATGTTTGTTTATTTATTGGCGAGCGAGCGAAGCGAGCGAGACAGTATTAGGGGTGGATAATGCAAAATCGGGTATATGTTATATGTATGTATGTATGGATGGTACGTATGCTCTTTAAACGCGCGCGGGGGGAACTTTTTTCTCCTAAAAACACGGCTATTTATGCTTGACTCCAGTTTATTCTGAAACTACAGCATTAAATAAACCTTACTTTATACTTAAGCTCCAAAGTATGAGAAAATTCCTGCTAAAACGCTTGTTTTCAAGACATAAAAAGTTGATTCGACAGGTTACTATGGCATTGAAGACCCTTTTCCAGACTTAATTTCAAAACTTCGCCGTTTTATGGGGGGATACGGAGTGCCGGTTTGGTTGTCAAGAGCCGTTGGTAGTCAGAATGCCGTAGTATTAATGCTATGGAAGCTACTACTTCTCGAAGGAAGCTGAGATAAGAACGCAATTCCATATTTGTTAGCTAAATATGCAAAATTAACTCTGGCCTTTCTTTTTTGTAGCTAAGAGCTAGTTAACAGTGACTGGTAAATTCAAATGGTCAGATTGGCTCAACCACTGCTCAAGAAAATGTGGTAAGAAAGTAATTGTGTATTTGTGTGCTAAAATTGATTGTCTTCTGTTTTTGTAGGTGAGAGCTTGTTGTCAAGAATTCAAGGTAATTCCGATGGTCAAAGTAACTTCAATTTGATACTACAGAAGTTATCAATACTCAAGAATGATGTAAGTAGTAATTCCATATTTGTTGGCTAAAATTACAATTAATAACACTGGTTTATTTTTTATCGTACCTGAGAGCTTGTTCAAGAGTTACTGGTGATTGAGATTATCAGAATGGTTGATGTTTGATACTACAAAAGTTACCATTAATAAGGTAAGAGAGTGATTTTGTATTTGTTTGCTGAAATCAAATGTCATAACTGCTATTATAGTGTTTGCATGAAGTAAGCTAAAACATAGTAACATTTTATGTTACCTAACTATCGGGCTCGCCCGCCATTTGTGCTCAAGCACACCACTAGTTTATTTATATATATATGGACGTACGTATGTCATTTTGTACTTTGACCCTCGCGTTTTTGTGTTAGTTATGTGGTCGACCCAGTCCCAAATTGCACTAAACAGAATCCTCTGGTTTATCGATCAGTACCCGTATCACCCTAGAAATTGAATTGTTTACCGATTGAATTCTTTTGCGGGTGCAGCTTTTCTATTCGAGTTAGTGGCGGTGGTAAGTCAATGCGCTCTTTGTCATGGTTATAAGCCGTGCGCAACAGTATTTACTTGAAAATACATTGTCCACTAGACTACTGCGAAGGTAAGTCTGTGTAGGTGCATGTCCAGTTGTGTCAATGCATTGTGTGTTACAACCACTACTTAGCTAAAGAATATCACAAAGAAAACTTTTAAATAACGTGTATTGCTTTGTTGTTGTTTTTTTCCTTCAATTCAAGCAGTTGCAGGGAGTTGTTACTATGGCACTGAAATCCCTTTACCTGTATGCTAAATTTAAAAACTGGACCTGATCAGTAGCTTCAGTGTTAGAAGTCAAAATCATTCATATAAAAATAGTATAGTCTTTAGGCTCGCTCGCCATTTGTGCTCAAGCACACCACTAGTATATATGTATGTATGGATTGTACGTATGCCCTTTAAACGCTCGCGCGGGGAACTTTTTTCTTAACAAAAACACGGCTTTTTAGGCTTGACCCCAGTTTATTCTGAAACTACAGCATTTAGCAAGCCTTACTTTATACTTAAGCTCCAAAGTGTGAGAAAATTCCTGCGAAAACGCTTGCTTTTCAAGAAACAAAAAGTTGATTCGATCGGTTACTATGACGTTGAAGACCCTTTACCAGATTTAAATTCAAAACTTCGCCTTTTTTCCGGCTAAGTGCGGCTTGTTACTAGTTGTCAAGAGCCACCTGTAGTCAGTACTAAGAGAGCTATCACTACTTCTGAAATGCGTATGTAAGCACATAAAGTATTAATGCTAAGGAAGCTACTACTACTCGAGGGATGCCGAGGTAAGTACTCAATTCCATATTTGTTAGCTAAATATGCAAAATAACTCTGGCCTTTCTGTTTTATAGCTAAGAGCTTGTTGTCAACAGTGACTGGTAAATTCAAATAGTCAGAAGGACTCAAATTTGGTACTACAAAAGTTACCACTGCTGAAGAAAATGAGGTAAGAAAGTAATTTGTATTTGTGTGCTAAAATTGATTGTCTTTTGTTTTTGTAGGTGAGAGCTTGTTGTCAAGAATTCAAGGTAATTCAGATGGTCAAAATAACTTCAATTTGATACTACAGAAGTTATCAATACTCAAGAATGAGGTAAGTAGTAATTCCATATTTGTTGGCTAAAATTACAAATAATAACACTGGTTTATTTTTTATCGTAGCTGAAAGCTTGTTCAAGAGATACTGGTTATTGAGATTATCAGAATGGCAGATGTTTGATACTACAAAAGTTATCATTAATCAGGTAAGAGAGTGATTTTGTACTTGTTTGCTGAAATAAAAGGTCATAACTGCTATTATAGTGTTTGCATGAACTAAGCTAAAACATAGTAACAATACTTTTTATGTTACCTAACTATCAGGTTCGCTCGCCATTTGTGCTCAAGCACACCACTAGTTTATTTGTATATATGTATGGACGTATGTAAGGCATTTTTGTACTTTGACCCTCGCGTTTTTGTGTTAGTTCGGTTGTCGACCCCGTCCCAAATTGCACTAAACAGAATCCTCTGGTTTATCGATCAGTACCCGTATCACCCTAGAAATTGAATTGTTTACCGTTTTGAATTCTTTAGCAGGTGCAGTTACAACTTGAAAACTTAAGGGACTTCCATTTCTATTCGAGTTAGTGGCGGTGGTAAGTCAATGCGCTCTTTGTCATGGCTATAAGCCCTGGGCAACAGTATTTACTTGAAAATACATTGTCCACTATACTACTGCGAAGGTAAGTCTGTGTAGGTGCATGTCCAGTTGTGTCAAAGCATTGTGTGTTACAACCACTACTTAGCTAAAGAATATCACAAAGAAAACTTTTAACGTGTATTGTTTTGTTGTTGTTTTTTTCCTTTGGCACTGAAATCCCTTTACCCTGTATGCTAAATTTAAAAACTGGACCTTATTTTCAGTTGCTTCAGTGTTAGAAGTCAAAATCATTCATATAAAAATAGTATAGTCTTTAGGCTCGTTCGCCATTTGTGCTCAAGCACATCACTAGTCTAGTTAGGTCTAGAAATTGTTTTTGTTCTTGCGTGGGCGTACGTGTGCACCTTTTCTCCTACGCGCTTGCACGGGCCGGGTAACCTTCTTAGCAACATTTTGTTTTGTTTACCCGCCGTACGAAGTAGCGATGCCCAGTAGACAAAACGTTAGAAACGCTCGGTTAAGAGTGTGGGCCCTAGGCTCCTAGGAACATTGGGTCGCGCACTTATCAGTAAACAGCTTATGCTCACTGCCACCAGAATCTGCCTGACGCCGGAGCGCATTGTAGATAACTTGATATTAGACAGACTACTTTACAATTCTGATAGTGGGCAGCTTTATACTTAGCCACCCACGGCAATGAAACAACCAATCAGAACACGGCACATACAACATTTGAAAAAACCAATCAGAACACAGCACATACAACATTTCCATACATGACTCACAACACCACACAATGACAAACATCGACCCATCTGGGCAATGTGCGACTAACTGCTAAAATGTTTAATGTTTGCAGGGCTGTGCCTGCTTCTGCTTGCTTTCCTGGGGGCTTCCCCTCTGCACACATGTGGGCTTCCCCTCTTGGGAGCCCACATCTCCCCCCTCCTCGAGAAGACGGGCGACGCTGTCGCAGCTCCCCAGCTCCTCGAAACAGCGGCTCAAATCATCCGCTACCACATTCTGTTTTCCTTCCCGATACACCATCTCAAAATCGTATTCTGTCAACTTCAGACACCAATTGTAGATCCTACGGTTATCTTGCTTCCCACTCATCAGGTTCACCAGGCCTTTGTGGTCGGTGACCACCATGAACTTCCGTCCGTACAAGAAGTAGGCAAAATGCCTTATCGCTTCGTAAACCCCTAGACCTTCCAGTTCCTGGGCACTATAATTCCGCTGAGCTCCCCTCAGTTGCTTGGAGAAAAATGCCACCGGCATCATGTCTTCATCCCTCAACACCGACAGAACAGCTCCGACCCCCGTCGAGCTTGCGTCGCTCTCTAACACAAACACGTCACTTGTACACGGTTCACACAAACACACTGAATTACATAACTGAACACACAACCCATGAAATGCCTCCAACATCGGCTTAGTCTAACTCACCCTACCAGACTTCACCGTGGACGTGTGAGGCGTCAGGACTGAGGACCATCTATGGAACCCGCGGATGAATCTCCGGTAGAAACCCACCAATCCGAGGAACGCACGCAGCTGTTTCCGAGATTTCGGGAGAGGATGGTTCCTAATCGCCTCTACCCTAGCTGCTGGCACACTGATCTGTCCACCACCAATCTGGTGACCCAGAAACTCCAAAGTCCTCTTCCCAAAACAACACTTAGTCTCCTTGCACGTCAGTCCTGCTTGCCTCAAAACCTCTAACAATTTCCTCACGTGCCCCAAATGCGACTTCCAATCCTTCGATACCACCAAAATGTCATCTATATATACTCGGGCAAACTCCTCACAATCCACCAACACTTCGTCCATCAAACGTTGAAATACTGATGGCGCATTCGTCAAACCAAACGACATACGCCGAAACCTGAACTTTCCAAAGGGACAGACGAACACCGTCTTGTCCCTATCCTTCTCCTCAACCATCTGGTGGAGCCCCTTGGCCAGGTCCACCTTAGACAACACATTTCCAGACCCCACTTTCTCAACCATCTCATCGAACGAGGGGATGTAGTATGGCTCCTTCACCGTCTCCATATTCAACTTTCGATAATCCACACACAATCGCAACCCCCATCTGCCTTCTTAACTGGAACTAACGGGGATGCCCACTCACTCCTGCAACGCTCTATTATCCCCTGCTTCTCCAATGACACTAACTCTCTCCGAACTTTCTCTCTCATTCCCAGTGGAACCAAGTAAGACGTCTGCCTAATCGGCTCACAATCTTTCGTATCTATTGTCATCGTTACTCTATCTGTGCTTCCTGGAGCATCAGAAAACACATCATTAAACTCTCCCAACAGATCCTTGATCTCCTTCTCACTATACCCTTCACACACCCCGCTTAACACACTACCAACATCATACTGTTCCTCAACTACTATGTCTAACCTTTCTATCGACACTCTCTCTCTGTGCAGTTCACATGCACAACCTTCGAATGTTTTTCCTTATCAATCTTCCCAATCTTATAATTAACCGCCCCTTTCCTTTCCAACACCTTGTAAGGGCCCTCCCAAGAGTCGGCCAACTTACAGGTCATACCCGGCACCCGGTACAAAACCAGATCCCCTTTTTTGAACTCTCTCAACTTCGTTCCTCTATTCGCATACTGCATGTGACTCTCCTTGCTTCTCGCTACTCTCAGCGCTGCACTATCTCTGATGCTTTCTAACCTCTCTGACATTCTCATAACCCACTCACACACATCCAACTTCCCAGAATCTACTTCATACAACCCATGGTATAGGGCGTCCAAGGGCGTCCTTACCCGAAACCCATACACTAAATCAAATGGGCTGTATCCCGAATCCGCGTGAGGCATCTGCCTCAATACATACATAACAAAGTTCAATTGGTCCACCCAATCTGATCCATCACTAATGCACTTCCCTAATATCCCCTTCATGGTACTATGCATCCTTTCCACAGCCCCGTTTGTCTGAGGGTGGTAGGGGGACGTCCTAACTCTCTCTATCCCTAACCACTCACAAAGCTGTTTCATAACTCTCCCACAAAACTGGCTTCCCTGATCCAATAATACTCTCTCTGGGACCGAAGTCCTCGAGAAAACGGACCACAACCCTTGCACTACGGCCTTAGCAGTGATGCTCCTCAGAGGCACCGCTTCTGGCCACTTAGTCGCCAGACACACATACGTTAGAACATATCGGCATCCCCCCTTTCCCTTAGGCAGGGGACCCACTAAGTCTATGGCTACATTCTCAAAGGGCTCGGCCAGGACGGGTCGCCTTACATTCGGCGCTCTCCTGGGCCTATGTTTGCTCCTAGTTTGACACAATCTACAGCTATTGCAGTACTCTGCAATCTCCCTAACCATCCCGGGCCAGACGAAGTGTCGTCCCACCATCTTAGCTACTTTCTCCGCCCCCAGGTGGCCACTCTTGTCATGCCCAAGCACCTTCACTCTATCCCTATAGCTTTTAGGCAAGACCAGCACGTCTCTGTATTCTTCCCACGTAACATACATTCCCCTCACAAGCATACCCTTCTTCCACGCAAATCCTCTCTCGGCTCTATCAGCTAATTCTCTCCACTCTCTCAGACTATCGTCTTCTCTTACTTCCTTCTCAAACTCTTCTCTATCCTTCCCTTCTTTCACAGGTCCAATCCTCTCTGCTTCTCTAAGCAGTTCAACGTCGCTCGGATGCCCCGACGACAACTCCTCCAGGAGGGTCGCACTTCCCTCCTCTAGCCCCTCACTCTCACTCAGCTTAGGACTCTCCTTCACCTGGGGTTCGTCGGCGTCGGGCCGAAGCCCTGCCTCATCCACCCCCTGTCCCTTCCCCACCTTACTCCTCTCTTCAGGCCTATTTAAGGGGTCGGGCTGGCTACTAGCTTCCCGCCACGGGTCGGTCACTCGGCTCCCCCTGGAAACTACCTCCCCACACAAATCTCTCACCCTGACACTTTCCTCATGTCTAACTCCTTCTCCTCCCTGACCATACTCCTAGTCAGCACCTGAACCTCGGCAACTCTGGCCGACTCATATTCACGGATCGCGCCGGCATAGGCCGCGACCTCCTCTGCGTTCATGACCACAAATGGCACAATACACGAAACACCCTGCACCTCACTCTCGTCTATCAGGGTTCTCACTACTTTCCTATAACCTCCTATCTCAAACTCGCACATAAAACTCCGGCACGTTCTCTCAGGACCTCCATCGCCCTTCACATGCACGTCATTACACAATTTGACATTTTTAGGCACTAATACCTTGGGAACAGAACCTAACTCGGCTCCCGAATCTATCAGGACCTCTGCCCTCACTCCATTCACTAGCCCATACGCCACATTACCGGACCTCCCCGACTTGGAACTCCAAAGAGTTGACATTTTCTTGGGGGCTCCCTCTCTCTTCACGGGCACTGCACTCTTTTTCTCCGTACACTCGGGGCTCCTATGCCCCACCTTCCCACAACTATAACACGTCGGGGGCCTGTATCCATATCCACCCGACCTCCTTTCTCTCTTACATTCGGAGGACTTATGTCCCCTTTCACCGCAGTTAAAACAAGTCAGGTACCCACTAGCACCACTGACTCTCTCTCTCTTGCCCCTACTCTGGGCACTGTACTCCTTCACATAACCACCCTCCTTCCCACGAAAGGGTCTACCGCTACTCTCGCTGGGCCCTCCCCCTAAGGGTTTCCAGAAGTCTCCCTTCTGGCGCCCAGACATCCAGTCCTCAACGGACTCCCGCAACTCATCCCAATCCTTTACTTTTCTAGACTCTAAGAAGGCCTTCCCGCTCTGGGGCAAAACCTTTCTCAATAGTGCTAAGCCTATAGCTAACGCACAATCCTCGACACTGGTGCACCCCTGGCACACCCCACACGCAATCCTCTTTATCCACTCCATTATGCCTCCCGCATTCAAACTCTTAAAAAACTCACTCGACACTTCAAACAATTGATTGCCATACGTAATGGCAGTCTCTCCCGCTGCCTTCAGCAGCACTCTTCTGACCCCGTCGTAACCCACCCCATTGTCTCGGGCTTGGGCCACTCTCTCGCACAACCGTTCAGGCAACCTGGGGTACAATCTCTCAGCCCAGTCGCTCGTACTCACTTCACTCTCTCTCATAATCCGCTCAAACTTGCCCAAATACGCCACTAACTCATTCCCTTCCTTATACACTCCTAATCCTTTCAACTTCTCCTGCAATAACTCCTTCCTAGTCTTAACCTTCTCTTCTACCTCTCTTCTGGCTAGTCGCCGCTCTTATTCCTCTCTTCTCCACTCCGTCTCCTCTCTTATTCTCCTCCCTTCCGCTTCTTCCCTTTCCCTCCTTCTTTCCTCGTCCCTTTCTCTCTTCTTTTCATCTCTCTCAATCATCAACCTCATCAAGGTACCCAAATCCGTCTCCTCTGGCCTCCTAGCCATTCTTTCCTCACCTTCTCTACCGTCCAACCGTCCCTCTTCCTTCTCTTCGTCTGAGTTCTCTTTGTATTGGACCTCAGCAGCCCGCACAGGGTAGGGCGATCTCTCAGAAACAACTGAGTTCTCTCTGGTTGATCCGTCTGGACTTGCTGTGTTAGTGGATGTAAACTCTGTATCAGATCTGGTCTCTGCCAATTGCTTTTTATGATACTGTTACAATGGTAGGTGTTCTGCAGTGGCGGATTGATTGTGACAGAGAGTGCTTGGTGAGCTTCCACTTGTCTCCAGTCCTCCTCACTGCATTTGCCCATTTTCTCTTCATGCTAGGTCCTTAGGTAATAAGAACAGGCTTGCACCATCCTTGTGGGTGCTACTATACAGCCTACAGCAGCCCACACATCTGCAAACCATATTGACCTCACCAGCCCCTCCTCTAAACCAAGGTGGTGCAGATTACTCTATGCAAGGTTGCTTTGATAGTAGTCCATTCACACTGGATTTGTTCCGTGACCTACGTAACCATTAAGCCATGCCCATGACTGCCTGTTTTTTTAACATGGCTAGTCTCCAAAGAAGCTAATTTTTGATTGATGATCTGTCGTTTTAAGTTAACTAATGTGGTACTTAAGTGTATGTGTGTGTGTGTGTGTGTGTAGAATAACCAAATACAGAATGAATCAAATGAAAAAAGCAATAGATTGAATATAGAGTGATGTAGGAGGTTAAACATAACCACACAGGAAATGACAATTAAAGAGTGTACAATTCCATGGTGTGTGTGTGTGTGTGTGTGTGTGTGTGTGTGTGTGTGTGACACACATTAGTTCTGCCATGAAATAATCCCTTTAAAGAACTGTAACAGCAGGTATAGCTCTTTATAGATGTTATCCAATAGAAGATTAAAATGTTCATTTCTCTAATTTATGTTAAAGCCTCCTGTGTGTGTGTGTGTGTGTGTGTGCCTCCTATACAGGTTTTTGAGTAATACTACTCTTGAGATTAAATATCGATAGTGTATAGTGTATACTCATGACCACACTCTCACACACACTACCATATTTGGGTACTCATCTCTTCAGTGGAGTGGTTTGTAAAATGGCTACCAGTAGTCAAGGCTATAAGTGTGAGTTTATAGACTCTGTTCCTGAAGACTTCTACTGTAGGAAGTGTACTCTGGTAGCTAGGAGACTGGTCTATACCAGTTGCTGTGAAGAAACCTTCTGCTACACTTGCATAGTGGATTCTAAGAACCAAGACAAGCCTTGCTCAGTATGTGGTGAAGAAGAGTTTGCCATGGTGGAGTTTAAGAAATATCAGAACAAAGTAAAGCAGCTCCAAGTCTACTGTAACATGAAAGAGAGGGGGTGTGTCTGGTCTGGGACACTGGACCAGTTAGACTCTCACTTGGACCCTGACCTGGACTACTGCCAGTATGTGGACAAAAAGTGTCCTCTCAACTGCCCTCAAGTCATCCCCAAGAACAAGGTAGAGCAGCATGTGGCCCAAGAGTGTTCCAAGAGACCTCATATCTGCCAGCACTGCGGCTTCAAAGCTACCTATGAAGAGGTAGTGAATAAACATTTGCAAGAGTGCAAGTATGTAGCCTTGCAGTGTCCCAATATGTGTGGGGTGAGTTGTGAGCGAGGAGTGATGGAAGACCACATGAAGATATGTCGTCTGGAAGAGGTGGAGTGCGAGTTCAAGGGAGTAGGATGCAAGGATCGATTCATTAGAGAAGACCAGGAAGAACATACCCGAGATAATAGCCTGAAACACCTCACCTTAACTGCTACTCTAGCTGTAGAGAGTAAAGAACAACTCGGGCTGAAATTACAAGAACAAATGATAGAAGCAAAGAATCTAAACAAGGAACAGGAAAAGAAAATAATGGATCAAGAGAAGAAGCTAGGAGAACAAGAGAAGAAGCTAGGAGAACACAGGAAGAAGCTAGAAGAACAAGAGAAGAAGCTAGGAGAACAAGAGAAGAAGCTAGGAGAACAAGAGAAGAAGCTGGGGGAACAAGAGAAGAAGCTAGGAGAACCAGAGAAGAAGCTAGGAGAACAAGAGAAGAAGCTAGGAGTACAAGAGAAGATGCTAGGAGAACCAGAGAAGAAGCTAGGAGAACAAGAGAAGAAGCTAGGAGTACAAGAGAAGATGCTAGGAGAACAAGAGAAGAAGCTAGGAGAACAAGAGAAGAAGCTAGGAGAACAAGAGAAAAACATAAAAATGTTACAGCAAGAATTGCAGGGATCTAAACAGATTCTCTCTCTGTGTTCTAAATACTTGATTCTGAACAGGAAGTTTGAGATGCAAAACTTTAGCAAAGAAAAAAAGAGAGACGATTATAGTAAATGGAAGACTCCAGCCATGTATTCAAATATATTTGGCTACAAATTTTGCATAGGAGTTTATGCTAATGGATACAGAGCTTGGCGTGGCAAGGCAATTGAAGTGGGTCTCTGGTCAATGCCTGGGGAATTTGATCATTTACTAAGGTGGCCAGCGGAGGGTGAGATCACTATAGAACTGATCAATCAACAAGGAGGAGAAAATGCAAAGGGCTCTGTAACATTTACATGGAAAAAGCCATCACTTGGTATACAAGAATTTCGCGCTAGTATTCAGCGAAACATGAAAGGGTTTATTAACCATTCTAAATTAGATCCTTTCTTAGCAAATGACACATTATTCTTTCGTATCACTAACATTAAATAATGTTCAAATACATGTATGTATTTCTTTAAAATGAGAATTACACAGTATTGTTTGTAATATTTATTACAACTAGCAAAGTATGCCGCCACACAGTGGCGCTTGATGTACAAACTTTGCAAATTAAGAATGAAATAGTGTGAGGTATTTTTAATCCTCTACTACTTGATTTAATTGCATCAGTCTGCTTATTATCTCATTTCTTTTCTTGACCCATATGTACACACACACCACCATCATTATCGGTACTGATGACTCCTTACCAACCCAGCACAGCTTTATTCACACACACCTTATAACTGATAACACTTTACTAACCCACTTTGACGATACTTTACTAACCCACTTTGACGATACTTTACTAACCCACTTTGACGATACTTTACTAACCCACTTTGACGATACTTTACTAACCCACTTTGACGATACTTTACTAACCCATTTTGAGGATGCTTTACCAACCTGTACCAACCTGTACCAACCATGAATTATTCATGAATATAAATTGTCATCACCGTCATTTTGTCGTTGCTGACAGACAAGCGTATTATTATAGATTACAGATCGTACTTTTCTTGTGACTCTGGTAGGCTAGGTCACATGATAAGTATTGCGACTCTGTTTGGCCGGGTCACATGATCAGGTTGGACACTGTTAGGCCGGGTCACATGATCAGTATTGTGATACCGTTTCTGTCAATGAGCAACTTACTATGTATACTAATGTCCAACACCTAAAAATGCTGCAAGTTAATTTTGGGAAAGACGAGCATGGGGAGCATGACATCAATCATAAACAAAACTGTAATGCTGTTCTTAATATTATTAGCTAATATTCCAGATGCCAATGCAACCAAAGATTTATAGATCGAATTAAAAATGTTGTAGATTCTTATATGGACAAAATGCTTACTTCTTTGAAAGGCTTCAAAATTTATGGTATACAGTTTTCTTTTTGCACTATTGGTGTCAGTGTATTATTGTATGATTATACAATGGAAAATTTCATTTCTTACAATGCATATACAATGTATTGAATTGAATGTCCATGCTCCATTAATATTCCTCATTACCATCAGAGATCACTTTGATGGAACTGCAGCTCTGTTTGCTCCATGGCTATTAGGATCACAATCCTGTGAAAAGGTCTTGAGATCTGCTCAGAGTACGATCAATTCTTTCTCAACAATGATTAATTTTAGTATGCTTGGCCTGCTTCAAAGTCTTCACAGGTTGCAAATCCAGTCAAACTTGCAGGCACAGTCTCAATCAACTGGTGTAGTATATCCTCACATTAATAAACACAGTTGTGAGGATGGTAATCGAAGAACTCACTAGCTTGTTTAGGAATAGATCTATTCCATGGTGGTGGTAAGACTATTATTATATAGCTACCAAAATGGGATAATGCATGCAAGATATACGTATACTTCTAATTTAAGCTTCTCCAACTTCAGCAAAATATTGATTTTTTTTACTAGCTACTGTCAAATTCTTTAACTAAGTTTAAAAAGCACTAGAAAAACTACATTTCTGCTTCAGTTATTTTACAATATTGCTAGCTATGTTGAAAAATCTAATTGTTTTATAATTACACATTGCATCAGTTTTTTGTTGATTAAAAAAGCAAAATTGACTTGTGTCTCTATTATTGTAGCAATTCATAATGAATGTAATTTTGAGCATATTAATATTGGTAAAATAGAGTAGCTAGCTACCATAATTTCTTGCAAAAAACACACACTAGCTACTTATGTTCATAATATTATTTATTTATTGCATTGTTTAGTAATTTCGCTATTGCAATATCTCCATACTTTTTTATCACAAACTCTATCTTGATTTGCAACAAAGTAATGTCAGACCCTGAAATATAATGTAGGTATTTTAATAAAAATAAATGGCACAAAAACACCAGTATATAACTTTCTTTTTTCAATTTAGTTTGATATCACCTGCAAAATTATTTGTGCAGAAAATGTGTTAGTTACAGACATCTGTTACAACTGTTATTATATTATCTTCAATCATTACATTTTAATTCTTTAACAAATGCGACCAAGGGACTTTTTTCTATATCAGTTTTACTAGCCGCCACCCACATGTTAGAGACTTACCAGTTTTCTACTTATCCACACGCACAAATTAAAAAGTTCTTTCCTGGTATAGTTAACTGAATGCTATATGGATCCAAACAACAACAGTGTGAGTACACAAAAAGACCACAGTTTGCATTTCCAATCTGTCTCTAGACTTCAACTAGTCTTGTAGTAAAGTTAGAATGTTTACAGTAACTGCTAATCTGCCGTTGAGAAAAGGTGAAAATCCAGTGCTAGGATGGATGAGCAGTCATGTACACCTATGATTCCTGCAGGACGGAACATGTTGGACACACACAGCCAATGGATACCAATGACATGAAGTATTTGTACAACTCAAGATTTCTTAACTCATGTCTGTCAAATATTTGTAGGAAAAGGGTGTCCTCTACATCCTGTTGTTTTGAGAACCCTTCCTCTGTCAGCATGCTTGTTTCATTTATATGCTTATCTGTCACTCATAAATGGAGCACAGGTGCAAAATCAGATAAAGAAGTGAACTTTTTGTGGTAGGATAATTCATCTAGTTGTAAAAAGATACAGTAACTGTTGGTAATTTTCCATCAAAAATGCATGAGGTATAGGGTTATCCAAGCTAGAGTTATTGTATCTTTAAAAGCTATTTTTAGAAGCAATTTGAGCAGTCACGACCAAATTTCTGAAAGCTGAAATTCAGTTTTTAATTTTCAGTCCTCAAGCAGCTTTAAAAATAGCTGAAATTTTAATTTTTAATGGAGCTGAAAGCTGATATGGACTGCTATCAGCAGATTACTGAGCTCTGAAACTGGCTAAAACAATGCAAATCTTTTTTCAGGTTTCGGCAGACAACTAGATCAAATTCTGATCTCTCCCATAAAAAAGTAGGGATTTGGAAAAGCTGATTTCTGAAATTCAGAGGAAATAAATCAGAAATCAGGTTGTCATTTTTCTGCAACCCGATTGGTGTTTTCTATTCTTTTCTTTTTTTTTAACTATCCACTCATTACTACAAACAATTGATTGGCAAAACAACGTAAAAATATCATCAAACAATAATTTAATTACAGTTAGCTCAAATAGAGGCTCACACGAGCCCCACAAGCACACCCTGCCATGCCCACAGGCCTGATCAGTTGTGTATGCTATCTACAAAATACTATATTATGGCTTTGCATCTGCGAACCCATACCACTTTAAATGGACTAGTTTGAGTTGTAATACCCTTCCATTCTCCTGTCACACTCACATACAACTGATAACTTGTCCATGGAACCACACTGAGTATTTTTGTTTGTACATGTAGTGTGAGAACAAATGGTGTCATAATACTGATCATGTGACCCAGCTTAACAGTGTCACCCTTGAGAAAAGCTAGATCAGTAATAATAATAAATGCTACAAAAAACAATGTATTAGTAAAGAAATACATATCAGAACAATAATTTTACATTATTTAATGTTAATGATATGAAAACACAATGTATCGTTCACTAGGAAAGGATCTGTGCTAGAATGCTCAATAAATCCGTCACAGTTTCGATTAATACTAGTGAGAAATCTTGATTTCCTCCAACTAAACTTAGTCGTAACCTCTGCATTTTCTCCTCCTTGCTGATTGATCAGTTCTATAGTGATCTGACCTTCTGCTGGCCACTTTAATTTATCATCAAATTCCCCTGGCAATGACCTGATGTTCACATCAATTGCCTTGCCACGCCCACTGCCATATCCATTAGCATCGACTCCTATGCAGAACTTGTAGCCAAATAAATGGGAATACATGACTGGACTCCTCCACTCTCTAACTTTGTTACTAGCCTTTTCTTTGCTAAAGTTCTGCATCTCAAATTTCCTCTTCAGAAGTAAATAATTCGTGCAGTGGGAGACCATATGTTTAGATTCCTGCAATTCTTGCTTTAACAGTTTATGAACTTCGACTGTATCAGATAGAATTGCTTTAAATTCAATCATGTTTTTCTCTTGTTCTTCTAGTTTCCTCTCTTGTTCTTCTAGCTTCTTCTCTTGTTCTCCCAGCTTCTTCTCTTGATCCATTATTTTCTTTTCCTGTTTCTTGTTTAGATTCTTTGCTTCTATCATTTGTTCTTGTAATTTCAGCTCGAGTTGTGCTCTACTCTCTACAGCTAGAGTAGCAGTTAAGGTGAGGTGTTTTAGGCTATTATCTCTGGCATGTTCCTCCTGGTCTTCTCTAATGAATCGATCTTCACATCCTACTCCCTTGAACTCGCACTTCACCTCTTCCAGACGACATATCTTCATGTGGTCTTCCATCACTTCTCTCTCACAACTCACCCCACACATATTGGGACACTGCAAGGCTACATACTTGCACTCTGGCAAGTGTGTGTCTACTACCTCCTCGTAGATAGCTTTGAAGCCACAGTGCTGGCAGATATGAGGTCTCTTGGAACACTCTTGGGCCACATGCTGCTCTACCTTGTTCTTGGGGATGACTTGAGGGCAGTTGAGAGGACACTTTTTGTCCACATACTGGCAGTTGTCCAGGTCAGGGTCCAAGTGAGAGTCTAGCTGGTCCAGTGTCCCAGACCAGACACACCCCCTTTCTTTCATGTTGCAGTAGACTTGGAGCTGCTTTACTTTATTCTGATATCTCTTTATTTCCATTATGGAAAATTCTTGTATACCACAAACTGGGCAAGGCTTGTCTTGGTTCTTAGAGTCCACTATGCAAGTGTAGCAGAAGGTTTCTTCACAGCAACTGGTAAAGATCAGTCTCCTAGCTACCAGAGTACACTTCTTACAGTAGAAGTCTTCAGGAACAGAGTCCATAAACTCACACTTATAGCCTTGATTACAAGTAGCCATTTTTTGAGAAGTATACACTCTAACAAAGTGTACCCAAACATGGTAGTGGTTGAAGTTACACCATTTGGTCATGAATACCATCATACACTAATGAAAACCCTGATCCATCTGTAATTTAGATAACAATATCCACAAGTGAGGCTAAATGAAGAAATAGCCTTAGGAAAATGAAGAAATAACATTAGGAAATAAATGTTATGTTTTCAAAAGAGGCTGGAAATTGTGAGGCTAAACAAAAAATTTAATGTATATTTTATAATTTTATGCACACAGATATATGCACTTTAGTTTCAATGGAAGGCTCTGTTCACTTTTAAAAGCGGGGTGGATCTGCCCCCTAATAACAATCCACTTTACCCCCTCCCCCTTTCCTCCCGTTTTAATTTGCTGCTGACTATTGATGATTGTAATTGCATATATATTGCAGTAGATATTTCTTTGAGTCTGAGGAGTTAGCTATAGCTATTTATATTGATGGTATTGTTGGTAACAGCTAACAGCTCTGCAAAATTAGCCTGCTCACGAAGTATAGGCTTTATTTTCACTCTCGTGAAAATAAATTAGCCTGCTCATGAAATCTTTCAGCCATATCACACTCTGACTCATGGTAATGACAAGCAATACAGCCATGAGATAACACTTTGTGATATCCTGAGATATAAATATATATATATTTATTTATTTATTATTTTATTTATTTATTATTTTATTTACTTAGTCCATCCTATATTCACAATGTTATTTTTAGGTACTGACCGTGAAGCTCAACCAGCCTAGCTTACCAGTTTTCCTGGTTATTACAGCTACCTTTCTCTGGTGTAGCCTACCTAACCAGGTTAGAGCAGCTGCTAAATTATCAGCTATACGACAGCCCTAGGAATGACATTCCCTGCCTTATCTTAGAAGATCAGGTGTGGGCTCCCCACACAATCTGTACTTGCTCACATGGTACCAATCCTGGAATCAAAAAATATATATAAATTCTCTAACTTCTTTTTTTTTTTTAACCTCACTGTCAGGCCCTTTGCTTCTTGGCTAGGTCCACCCAACAATGCTAAACTAATTCCCTTTGTCAGTTCAAGTTTTAAATCATTTTAATAAATCCAAATATAAAGATAATGAAGTCAGAGTGTCAGAGTGTCCAGAGTCAGAATCTACAACTGTCCCTGGTTAGCCCTTTTATAGGTTGCCAATGGGATCACAAAGAAAAGAAAATAGACTGTAAAACTAACCAGTCACAAAGAGGATAATGAACTATTAAACTAACCAAGAGAACAAACATTCACACAAATAGTAACAAGTAACTGTGGCATGATCAGACAGTCTCCTAGATGTTGTCACAATAAGCCATTAGTAACCTTGTCAACCATTCACGATAATATCATCACTAATTAACACTTGTCGCGGTCCATTGATTCACACTGAATGTTGTGTATTTATGTCTGTTGTATGTGTAATAATAACCAGTCTTACCTCTGGGCTAAAAACAGTGAACAAGTAAAGAACTAAGAGCGCTACGCTACAGTTGTAAAGCTACAACAGTATATATTACAGTAACACTATTGAAACTAACACACAAACAAATAGGGACCACACCCCACACCAGTATTAACTTATTGCCAGACATTATTTATGCTGTGATTATATTTCTATATGTGTGTTTGTATGACTCACTCTCTTTATTCTCACCTTTCACATCTCAAATGCTCACCTTCACTTCCTTGCACACGTAAGCATGGTGACACATAGTGCTACAAGTAACCCACTTGACAAAACAATCTTTCAATCACTTCTTCATTCTTACTTGAAGTGAGTTTACTCTTCCACTTATGTATTATCTTCCTACACCTTCATAACAATTTAGCACCATACAGATTTCTTCAAGTGAAATACAGTAGGACTTCAATTATCAAACATGTTGACCAAGAGGTGTTCGGATAACTGAACTGAAATATTCAGGTAACTGAACACCATAGAAAAAGTATTATCAAGCACTGATAAAGGGGCGTGGTCAAGCAATTTTTCATGTCTGCACGTGCTACTATTACATTATATGGGTATTCAGTTAATTGAAGTGTTCGGATAATCAAGTTCGGATAACTGGAGTTCTACTGTATTCGATTTTGAACTCTCTAGACCCTAATATTTTAGGACATGGCAACATTAGCCTATACAAATTCTGCTCATATTTACAATTCTACTCTTACTTGCATATATATACCCACAACCTCTTTATTTTTCAAATATATACTTATATAATAGCAGACATTTTGTTGAGATTGAAGGACATAAACCTGATTTACTTCCTGTCCAGTCTGGTGTAGTGTTCTTTTTCTTATTTAAGCTAATGTTGACCTACTGTCTCTCTGTTCACTTTCATCTGATTTAGTTTGCTGATGATGTGAAAATATATTATGTTATACCTCTCTTAAAATGATCTAGTCAGTTTATTGTCATAGCTAGTGATAGTCTTGGAAATTATTTTTAAATGCTTCAAAATGCACGTACATGAACATATCCCCATCATCATCGTCTACTCGCATTAATTACTAATGATACAATTAAAACAGGAACTCAACAGAAAGATTTAGGTAAGGTAGTGTAATTTCTGATAGCTAGTTTATCTCCATCTGCCCACATTAAAGAATTTATGTAGTAAATCATATAAGTATCTGTATCTATTTATCACTAGTGAGATCTCAACTGAGCTTCCGTTCCAAGCTTGTGGTTTTTTGGGGGGGGGGGGTGGCAAACATGACAACCAAGTTAAGGGATGTGCCTTCATGCAATAGGAACTGATGTCATACAAACAAATTGTTTGGCAATGTTCATAATATCTCATTGTTCTGTCTTCTGTTGGTAAATGCAGCTGCAGTTTAATTAATTCATGGGTGTGAATGTGAACACAAAAGCAGGCACATGCTCCAGTGCCCCTCCCCCTCCCTCCCCTCTTTCAGTTCCTACACCTATGCCATCACACACTTCCATGATGTGGCATCAATTTATAGTCACATGTCTCTACTGTGTGACACATCCTCACATATTGCCTTCAGTGTCATTCATTTCTATCAAGCTACTTCTCAAGCAAAAATATTGGGATCTAGCTATTTATTGCACAACTTTGATTCAGACAATTCATGTTCCTCGCTCTCTTCACACACTTAGCAGTAGTTTTCGTATTTAGAGTCTGTTCACGCAGCCTTCAGTTTCATACATACGCGGTTGAGAAGTGACTCTATCTGCTGAGGCTTAGCAAACCGTTACTTGATGACCTTTACCCATTTGGACCTGGCTCTGGTGACGACCACTTCCAGAAAGGCATGAAAGGACTCAAGCTGAAAGTGTTCCTCATTTTCTGGTCCTTTTGTGCTGTGATAGGTTTAGGGCTTCTTCTGAGGCGATCATATCCTCCTAGGAAGTATTTAGTTAGGGTAGCGGGCACAGAGTTTCCGACGCCCCAGATTAGAAAGAAGCAGTTTAGCTCGGTTCGCACCCAATCTCCTGCCCAGGTTAGACAGAACCAGTTCAGTTGGGCTCGCACCCGACCTCCTGCTCTTGTCTATGACATCCTTCCAGAACGCATCCAACGTAGAGTACGTAAGTTCCTACTGTTCTTTGGCTCCGGTAAGAGCGGCCACAGCATAGTTGGGAGCCTGTTGGACGCCCACAGGCACATCGTCATATCCCACGAATTCCACTTATTCAGAAACTGGAATCAAGTGAAGGGTGACACAAAAAGACGGTGGGCCGGAGATTTATACAACAAGCTCTACTGGAAGAGTAAAGATGACTCTTTTGGCATAAGGAAGGCCAGCAGCAAAGGCTACTCTCTGAAAGTAGAGGGTCTGTGGCAAGGCCGCTATGACTCCTTCATTAGTGTCATTGGAGACAAGAGTGGAGGGTCCACCAGACAGGAATATGTCAGGAATAAAGAACTGTTCAAAAAAAACCTTCATTCTCTTTCCCTATTGTTGGAAATACCAATCGTTTTCATCCATGTGGTGAGGAATCCTTTTGACCACGTGGCCTCAAGGGTCCTCTACACACACGTGGGAGATATTGCAGCTGTTAGTACATTCAAAAAGCAATTAAAAGGTAAATTTAAAGATGATGAACTCGTGTTAAAAGTTACCAAGGAGATGCTGTCTTTCTACGAATTAGAAAGAGAACTGGTTGATCTAATCAAACCAGAGAACATTCTCGAAGTTCACCTTTCTGACCTCGTCAGCAGCCCTAAGAGAACCCTGGTGGCCATTTTGAAGTTCCTGGAAGTTCCAGCTAACAGTAAGTACCTGCAGGTGTGCACAGCGAAGGTGTTTAGTAGTGCGTCTCGGTCGAGGGACTACATTCAATGGCCAGAAGAAGCTCAGGATCTTCTGAATGATGCCATTGTCAAGTATCAGTTCTTGCGTCGGTACAATTTTGAAACTGACTGAATTTTTTTTTTTTAATTTGAAGCAAGCCGAGTGAGGTTGTTGAAGTTCCGCCATATTTCCCTTCAAGAGTTGGCAAGGATTTGATGCTGATCAAGATGGAGTACCAATATAGAACTAACTGTCCTGTGGACAACTGGAAGTCAATTTTATTTTATTTTTGTAGCATTTGTAGTGTCATAAAGAATCCCAAATATACTCTTGGTAATAGATTCTTTAGAGGGGACAAAACTAATGAGGGAGGAGCTGTTTTTGTTTTGTTTTTTTAACCAAGGACATGAAATTTAAGATGTCAAACATGTGACTACATGTGTTGTTAACATGTAGGATTGTGAGTGTGTGCTTTACATAGTGTGATACATGAAACTGCTCACATCAATAAGGTGTTCACTAGGTCTTAACACTTTTATTTTTTTATCTTAATATAATATCTTGTAATGTTATTATTTACAAGATCTTATATATAACCATAATCAAGATGATTCTAAGATCTTGTTCACGTTTTACTGTCTCATTATCTTACTAAGATCTTACCAGAAAAATGTATACACTATCTTATTTTCTTAGTATCTTATCTTAGAATATATTATCATTTATAAGATTTTACACAAAATCTTAATTAAGGTAATAGTAAGATTTTATTTGATTTCTACAATTTCAATATCTTACTAAGTTCTTAAATTAGAGGAGTAAAAAAATTCAACGAATAATAAGAATCTTTGAAAAAAGAGAAATTCTGTTGGTCTGTTGAGAGTGAGACTGTAGCATAGCAGTACCCCTTAACAGTATAAAATACAGAATTGGAGTGCTTGTTCGCCAGATGGTTGTCGTAGCTCAGTGGCAGAGAGCTTGTGCGCTATACAAGCAGTCCTGAGTTAAATTCCTGGTGGCGACCAAATATTTTTATTTTTGTATTGTTTAAAAAAGCCTATGAAAGAGAGATAATACATCCAATGAGTAAAAGAAGGCTGAGAAACCGCAAAATGTATACTGGTCTTAACACTATCTTATTTTCTTAATATCTTAATATAATATCTTATAATAATGTTACTATATATAAGATCTTTTAATTAAGATCATAGTAAGATCTTGTTTAATATCTATTGTCTTAATATCTTACTGAGATCCTACCAAGAAATGTGTGCTGGTCTTAATATTCTTATTCTTTCTTAATATGATTTGTAAGATCTTAATAAGATTTTTTTTTTTGCTGGGACTTGATCCAAGAAGAAGGAGGCAAGGCTGAGGAGGCGTGGCATATGAATCCACAAAATAAACTTGAGTCGACTTGCAGGAGCTATGAGGATGTGACATGGCCGTACATCTGATCATGCACATGGTGGTGTATGGCATAGGGTGGTTAGGAGAAGGAGAACGGATCTGGTACGTACCAGAAAAAAATGAAACTAAAGAAAAAATCTTGCTAGAGAGTGTCACCACTCTCTAGCATTTGTTTGCTGTGCTAGATGTTTGTGTGTGTGTGCGCACGTGTGTGTGTGTGTGGTATGTGTATTATATATGTGTGTGTCGTACATTACATCAAAAGGAAAATACATGTATATATAAAAATTTGGTTTAGAAATAAATTTTGGAATAATTGCATTTCCTGTAGTTCATGAAGACTTCATTATTTTGCTGCAGGAGATTTTGACTCTTCAAGACGTATGGTATCCATGTGGATCATTCTCCAGTTGTCTCTCATGGCAGACCAAATGAGCTTTGAGCTACCTTACAAGCCATTCAACTACATCAGCTAGGATACAAACAGCTCCTCCCTTCAGAAAATGACTTTTGGAGACAATCCTTCATTTCCTAGATCGCCACTCTGAGCAGACAGTGTGATAACATCTTGTCTCCGCCAGCATGCCTGGTGGCGGGATGGGTCGTATGAGGTGGTACTGGCAGTTTCGAACTCATGCAGAAGTTGTGCTGACTGACAAGACCCATTTACAGTACTTATTCAGTTACTAATGTCACTGATATTTATCGATTTTGGACAAACGTATTCTGTGATTGATAATTTACAACTTTATTACAAATTATTCTAGAAATATTGGAAACAAGTTCACACTTCCCATCAGAAATGCAAGTAACTTGCAAATGCGTCAGCTAATATGAAAAATGAGGCATTTTTTGGACATTTTAATTCAACTTTGTAAAGGCATACTTAATCAACATGGCCATGCCCTTTACTGCTGATCATGAAAGTAAGATATCCTTGAGTGCTTATCTTGTACCACCACTCAGATGTGAGTGGTGGTACAATGTGCTGCTGCCTAATTTATGATAATTAATAGGGGTAGCCTCATCTACTTTGCTGCCCAAGGAGTAAATAAAATTGTGAGGAATAAACTATGTTTGCCATGCTTTAGGCTCTCTCTCTCTGAGATTTGTCCTGCTTCTGTTACCATTTGATCCCACTGCACAGATTCCATGTCCATGCCATTTATTATCACATACTCCAACTTATAAACAATTTGAGATCAAACGTTAAATATGGAGCCTATTAACCATCTCACACAATATCTCCATATTTAACCTTTATTGTTATTGATTTGGAAAGTGACAGACGAAACATTCGTTGCTGAGTACTTGAAACAAGAATAAAATTAAGATAAACTCTAAAATCATCTCATCAGTTCATATCAAGTATTTTGACATGATTGCACATTTTTCTTTTTTTTTCCTTTTTTTTTTATCTAAAGAGCTTATATAGATACAGGGAAATAAAAAGAAATGTTTACTGGTCTACACAAGAGTCAACAAGATGTTTGTAGTAACTATACTAACAGACTAAACCAGTTAGTTAGCTACTTTCTTCCGTGTATGGTGCCCTGCTTGTTGACTTGATTTGTTTGGTTGCCATGACAAAGCTGTGTACATGCAGTCCATGTCTCCATTCCACTTCCTGAGTTGGTTTTGGCCTCATTCCAGTGATATTCTCTGGAGTCTCTTACCGAGTCCTAAAGAAGAAGTCCTGAGTGGATTTGTTAATCACATTATGTAACTGTAATAACAGTCCAATCAAAACAATGTATGTGTGTGTGCTTGTGTGAGTACGTAGGACTTCAGTTAGCTGAACAGGTTGGGGCTGAGAGGTGTTCAGACTGAAATGTTCAGATAACTGGACACCGTAGACAAAATATTAATGAAAGGGCATAGTATAGTAATTCTTCATACCTGCATGCGCTTTGATTTAGGATATTTAGTTAATTGAAACCTTACAGTAACACTTCAGTTATTCGAACTTAAATTATCCTAATTAGGATAATTTAAGTTCGAATAACTGAAGTGTTACTGTATGAGCTTGGGATATACTTGTGTGTGAGAGTGTGTGTATGTGTGTGTCTGTGTGCATATGTGTGTGTGTGAGAGAGAGAAAGTGTGTGTGTGAGAGAGTGTGTGTGTGTGTGAGAGAGTGTGTGTGTGTGAGAGAGTGTGTGTGTGAGAGAGAGAGTGTGTGTGTGTGAGAGAGAGTGTGTGTGTGTGAGAGAGAGTGTGTGTGTGAGAGAGTGTGTGTGTGTGAGAGAGAGAGAGTGTGTGTGTGAGAGAGAGAGTGTGTGTGAGAGAGAGTGTGTATGTGTGTGTGAGGTAAGGTTGGAAGGCATGACAGCTTTGGTTGATTAGTGCTGGTCAGAAAATAAGCAACTTAATTGTCTTTTTGGGGTGTGGTAGTTTGAGCGTGCCTCATCTTTACTATTAACATGTCTAATATCAATTTATAATTAGCTGCAAAACTATTTAGTGAACTATCAGGGAGTGAGTGGGTGGGGAGGGGGGGGGGAGGGGAGGGGGAAATTTTTTTGGTGAAGTTTTTTAAAAGAATTTATAATTATTTGCTTCAAAATTTGAAATGTTTCGCTTTGAAAAATAATTTGACAACCTCAAGTACTTGGCCAAAAACAATGGAGGTGGGAGATGTAGGGTGAAGATGGAGGAGGGAGATGTAGGGGGAAGATGGAGGAGGGAGATGTAGGGGGAAGATGGAGGAGGGAGATGTAGGGGGAAGATGGAGGAGGGAGATGTAGGGGGAAGATGGAGGAGGGAGATGTAGGGGGAAGATGGAGGAGGGAGATGGAGGGGGAAGATGGAGGAGGGAGATGTAGGGGGAAGATGGAGGAGGGAGGGAGGTACATTCAAAGATATTCAACTGCTACTAAGTTCAAAGACTATCAAAAGATAGGTGTGAAGGAAAGTATCAGCTACCTGTTGAAAATTCAGAGAAAAGCACAATTAAAATGTACTAATATAAGTTCTGTCTAGTCAAGGTCCAGCTAATTTCACAGATTATTAATTCTTACGTCACAACAGAGGCATTAAATGGTGAGTTCATACTTAAAATTTCCAGTGAACTAGAATGACATCTGATCCATGCTAAGTACATATCACCTTCTTATGGTTTCCTGGGGATCAACTAACACTGCATGGAGTAGCTTACTTCCCTAGAGGGCAATTCTGGGGATTCTAGCCCCAGTTGCTGTGTGCGTGTGCGTGTGCGTGTCTTGAGGAATGTCTCGTAGACTGCAGGGCTTCATGAGGAGACTCCCGAGTTAATTAAATTTGTTAATTGTAATTGAAGTGATTAACTATAGGCTTAAAAGTAAAGGGAGACCAGTAATTATGTGGTGTTGTTCTTGTTTGTTTAATTCAACTTCTAATAATTTTCCATATTTGTCCGTATTAAGATTATATGATGCACATATGGAAAATTAGACAAAGAAAATGGAATGAGAAAGAATGGCTGGTTTGAATTGCTTTAGAGTGATGTAACCACCTAGGCTACTGAACACTACACCGACCAACTATCTACCTGGATTTTAAAGGATTATATTTCAGACACTTCATCTTTTTCTCACACAGAGAGCACACACAGAGACTGAGCATGCTCACAACAAAACCACAACATGAATACACTAAAACAGTGAATATGATTAATGACAACTGTTACATTGAGAGGGACAGGAGGCATGGTGAGATATAGCACTGTGTTTATATTTTAAGATAAGTAGCTAAAGGACAAACTTAAAAACTAGGGTAAGAGCTAATTGGAATGTGTTTGACTTCTCTAGCTTGTTTAGAATAAAAGGAACTCAGTAGTCATTCAAGGAAACAATGAATCCGCAAATACATTATACAGTAGCTATGTACAATAAGTTATCTCCCACTTTCCCTTGTGTGTTGTTTTTGAATGCATGAGCACACACACACAAGAAGGTGATAATATCATTCCCAGGTAGTAGTATGAAACAACCAGCAACTTCTAAATTCCTGTGGTGTGAACATTCTCGAGGACACAACCACAAGGTGTAAAAACATCCTGTCCAAGGGCATAATACAGTAGGTAATCCCAGTTCAGCATTCCTTCTGTGCCTTCTTTCTCGTTATGCGCGCGAACAATTTCCTTCGCGCAGACCCACCTACTTTTTGTGTGCATTCCAAAAAGCAAAAACCGCGCAGCTGGAATACAAAGAGAGGTGAGGTCGGCATCTCGGCTATTTGCTGCTGGAATTTGAGAAGTAAAAATCTCCGGCCCCAGTATATACGCCTCCGGAGGTATCACAGGCTGCGGTTTGGAAGGATACGAGATCTTTGCTTTGCCATTTTTGGGCATCTGAGAGCTCGAATCTGTGAAACTAGAGTCGCTTGCCAAGTTGTGTGGGGTAAGTGGGTAGGAAGTTTCTAGCCAACAGGGACTAAAGGTACATTCCTTACAATTAGTGGTCTCAATACTAAACGGCATGCGTGAGTACACAAGACCAGTCAGTGTTAGCTGGTATCAAATAAAGCCCTGAACCCCTTCAGTTGCGAGGGATTAGCTTTTAAACACAACTGAACACTGCTTTAGTGCTCATTTGTGGGCTAGGCTTGGCTGTAGCTGCTGCTTACTCTCTGGATTAGCTATAAACGTATATAGAATTGAGCTTTAGCTTGGTCTGACCAGCCAGTCACCAAAATGTAAGTTCTGCTGTAATAAGAAGTTGCATTTTTTTCTTTTCTTTTTTCCCGTTTTTTTCCCCCTTCCTTTTAGCTACTGCATGAGTTTGGAGGCTTCTGTACTGCTAGGTATAAGCAGCCTTATATATTTATAGTATCTAGTTGTGTTTACTATTTGGAGTTACTACTCTCTCATATCTTTCCTTTGAATCGCAGGGAGTTGGACATGGCCAGTGACAAGCATTTGGACGCCGAGTGGAAGAGGATCCAGAAGAAGACCTTCACCAGGTGGTGCAATGAGCATCTGAAGTCCAAACTACTGAAGGTGGAGGAGCTCACGACTGACCTGTCTGATGGCGTGAAGCTCATCGTCCTCCTGGAACTTCTCTCTCAGAAGAAGTTGGGCCGCTACAACAAGAAGGCTCGCATCCACGCCCAGAAAATGGAGAACAACCAACTAGCGCTGGATTTCATCACCAAGAAGGAAAGAATCAAGCTGGTTAATATCGGTGAGTGTTTACTTTATTGATAACTTTTATTTTGTTGATGGTTTTGTATTTTTGTGGATGCACCGGAGGTGTGAATATTGCCCATGTGTAAATATATTATTCTCGTGTTTGTCTCAAAGGCGTGGCATGTGCGTATGTGTGTGCTCAAGCTTGGGCATACCTGCAAGGATGCTTATTCTGTTGACAGAATTACCTTAATAAGAAGGATTATGGCTAGGTTAGGTCACTAGCATTGCATGAAGCCATTTTTTATGCTTACCTTGGGTTCTTCGTGGCTCATTAGTGGCGGCACTCTGAGAGGTTGGGATGATGAGGAGGTCAACTAGGGAGAGGAGAGAGGGAGGATGCACAAGAGTGCAAGAGTGGTTTCTGGCCTAGACACGACATTGCTGCCAAGAGCTCCTTGGAGAGAAGTTTTGTTTGGAATTTTGAAATGCCAGGTTTCTGTGGATGGTTTAGCTGTAGGCATTTGTTGTGACTACTTACCTGATGCAGATGGCTGGTCCTTAGCTGGTTCAATCTCCAGCAGAGATGAAAGCATATTTTTCTCATCTTAATTTGAAATCACAAACCACAGAATAAGTGTTCTGTTGCTATGTTGTGTTTGTTTGTTGTTTGCATTTCTAATGTTGTTTATGAGCTCCACTAAGGCTACAGTCTGGGGCAGCCATAATCCAGCCTTCAAGCCTAATGCCATTACTCCCTCTCCCCCTCATCATTCTTGTTCAACTCAGTTAGCACAAGTTACCCCCCCTCCCCCCTTTTCTCTCTCTCTTTCCAACTCTTTTTGTGGGTTTTGAGGGTTTTGAGGTTTAGCATTATTCATGACTCATGGGAATTGCTTGCGGACTATTTATGTCCTTGCCATAGCAACAGTGTCTGTGGCATGCAGGACAGGTGTGGTCTCTTGGTAGTGAACTCTGTCCTTGCTTGCCGTGCATGAATGCTCCAGCAGTTTTGTCTGGTGCTCCTTGTGCGTCCATTAAATTATCGAAGCAGAAATGTTCCGAGACATACAAGTTTGGTTCTACCCACCTTGAAATAGGTTTTGCCCGCAAAAGAGCAAATATACTTCTTCTTGTTCAAGTGTATTTTCACACGACTTGAACCCCCCCCCCCCCCCCCTAAAAAGGCCTAAAAAATACCTAAAAAATAGCCAGGTTCAAGTCGTGTGAAAATACACTTGAACAAGAAGAAGTATATTTGCTATTTTTTTTAAAGGCAAAATAGATATTATTTTACATGCACGAAGTCACAAATGTGATTGTGTTTCTGGTGATAATGTTATGGTAATTATATCGAGGATTAGATATCTTTGAGGCATGAAAGAGAGTGTGTTTAGATAGCTATGAAAAGACTTGAACTCTACCACTTCACAAGAAATATGCAATAACTTTTGTCCTCCGACTTCGAGCTCATGCTTGACCCAGCCTAAGTTGCTTTTATGTTTGCTTGTTGTAATTTGTTTGTGAGGGCTCACATTTCTGACATTATGGGGCAAACATGGGTTACACACATTCCGGTCCACTAGACTTCAACCAATCAGAATTATGACAAGAAAACAAGAATGCTTCATCATCAAACAATACTCTTTAAATGTCAGTTACCTGACATGAAGGCAGAGTAATACTCAGCAGTCAATAAATGTATTGATTGATCTTGCAAAATGTCTGAAGATCCCTGAATGAATTACATAACTATCTTAGAATAATAATAATAGTAGTAGTATTAACTAAACCAAAAGATGTAATTCAAAGATTTTTCATCTTTCCATTTAAGTTAACAAGCCTTTCTAAACTTCTGTGCTGCTTGTAGATATTTATATATTACATCAACTACAGTCGTGGTGGCGGTGCCTAGTTGTGTTGATCTGTTAACACACTGGCTCACAACATGCTGGTACCATTCTTACTGAGACACACTGAGTAGTGGGGGGATGGATGGTGGCTAATCATTTATTCCTGACAGTTTTGTATTAGTACATCACACTTGATAGTGTGATAGCTTTATTAGTCCTTGTTCACTCCAACTGGACAATGTGTACAGGAAGGTCTTCAGTAGTAGCTCAAGACGGTTGCCTAGAGAGAGAGAGAAAAAAAAAAGCCATTTAGGTGAAGATTTGTAGGACACAAACCTTCAAAGTGGCCACTCCACAAATAAAAGGAAGCCATCCATTCTTTTGTTCTTTATCTACCAAAAGAGATAAACATTGAGAGCACAAGTCAATATATGTAATACAAAATTAGCCACAAAATAAACTCTTTTTTCTTTTCTTTTCAGTAACTGGCCAAGAGGTGAGTTTTTTCCCCCTCCATTTATTTGTTCTTACATTGAACACTTGAAAGTGAGATTTCTGTTGGAGTAAGCTAGTTGGTGCATGCAACATGCTCGTTGGAGTGCTCATATGCACATGTGAACGTGCTCGAGTGCTCATAAGTAAAGTGTACTTTACCATGTGCTGTTGCCCTTCAAACATTGTGTTGTCATGCACTAAATCAGTAGGCTGATCCAGACCCTAGCAACAGGCTATGCCTTTAATTGTTAACTAATTCAATAAGATAGTGACATGCTGGGGGAAACACATGTGTATACACATGTTAGCTACCATGTAAGAGCACTCGAGCATGTTGCCATGCATGTTGATGATGCTGTTTAAGTTCATTAGTTTCAAAAAGCAACGACACACTTACTTCTCTTCCAAACCCTCAGCCTCCACTTCCTGTCGTCCTGTCACTGCACGGAATCCATAAAGTGTGTAAAGGAAGCTCTGTGATGGAGTTGCTGAATACTCTGAACACTCTACTCTAAAGAGACACTTGGACTGCATTCAAAACTTATTTTACCACCCACAGCTATAGTACGCTCAACAGAAAATGGATAAAGATTTGCAACTTTCTGTTGTAATATATTACTTATAAATATTTGAAGTTATGGACTCTTTTCCCACAAATAAAAGGCTTAGTTTCACAAGATTATTGGATGTACAAGTTTAATGCCATAGCAACCACTAGCAGTAGTTTTTGTATCTAGAAAAACAAGCGTTTTCTTAAAATTTTATCACAGTTTGGAGCCAAACCCTAATCATAAGACTTGCTTATTGCTGTAGTACCATAAGAAACTGGTTAGCCAAAAAAGCTGTATTTTTGGGAGAAAACAGAGCCCTCGTGTGGGACATTCATACCAAATGTATATATTATATATATATATATATATATTACCCAATTTTTCAATTATTTGCTCACTCCAATGAAATGCTTACTTTATCCCACGAACAAATGGTTTAGTTACAGACAATTGTGACCGTCTACAGGAAAACCGGGCACAACGCGGCACCCTTCGAAAAAAATTTTGTTGCACTTACAGAGTTGTCGGTGTCCAGATATTGAGCTCTCCAAGCTTTATCGTCGTAGCTTAAGTCGTTCCCGCTATAATAGACATAACCGTTCTCTTCCGTCGGCTTGAAATACATTTTTAAGAAATCGATCGATCTTTTCTCGATATTTACGCACGCCGCGTTGTGCCTGGTTTTACTGTAGACGGTCACAATTACTAGACATGTACAAGTTCAATAAGGACATTACTGCATTTAATACAAATCATGTTTGCCATTAGCATCAAAGCAGCCCAAGAAGCTTCCGTTGCTGATGTTTGTTCAGCCACTCAACAATCTGTTTCTCGGTAGGACGGCAGATCTGCTGACTGCGGCAATAATGTTCCGCCTCTAGTTAAAGGAAGTGAGACTTGGCTCTCATTGTGGGGGGGGGGGGGGGGGGGGGGGCAGGACGTGGGCAGGAATACAAGCAGTTGCCGTGCCAATTGCGCTGGTTTATTCTTGTGTAGCTAGAAATCCAATTAAAGCAGCAGTTGTTAAAAACGATCACAGTAGCTTAAAAATGTGAAATTGGGAAAACAGAATTTATAATTTGTTTGTTGTTTGTTTGGAAAGCCATTGCATTGGGGGGGGGGGGGGGGGGGGGTGTGTCTGCATGTGTGCATCAGATCCTTCATATTGTTGCTGGTATGTATCCATCCTTCATGTCCTTCTTTGAATTAGAATATTGTTTTATGCTGTACACATCCAAAGTATCCATCTTGCATGAATTGAAAAATCCTTTGCATAAAAAAAAAAAAGGAGACTCTTATACTATTAGCTATAGTGCCTGACCAATAGCATATACTCTGACAATAATTGCTAATGCATCTTTAACATCCAATCACTTATGAACTTATGTGTGCGTGTGTGTGTATAGGAAGTGGAGATATCGTCGAGGGCAACCTGAAACTCATCTTGGGTCTTATTTGGACCCTCATCCTCCATTACCAGATATCCATCGGCTTCGGGTTGGACGACCAGCCCAAGGGAGGCCCCACCCCCAAGCAAGCACTCATGGACTACATCAATGTAAGGGAATTGTTTCATGATACCATCTTGTCCCTTTCCTTGTCATGATATTATCCAATGTTATGAGCCTTTCCTTTGCACTGATGTCAGTTGAGTGGATGACAGTGTATGCACGCCTTGTTAGGGGAAGAGATGAAGTGGCAAAGCTACTTTCTGTTTTGCTATCTTACGGGGGAGGGAGGGGGTGGGGGTGAGGGGTTTGCCTTCCCCTAACCGCTGGTTCAATTGATCTCCCCCTCGATCATATGCTGTGTCAAACCTTTGTGGACGACTCGAGTATCAAATGAATTTTTAATGATATCATTATTCCATACTTTAAATTTCTGTGAATGCAAACATAAGGTTAATAGCTAAGAATATGCGATGCTTTTTACTTGTATTTCTTTTTTAAATGTGCTTCTTGTTTTCCTTCCACACTTGCTCCAATAGTCTTCTGAGCATGGTACTCACACAAACAAACACACACACAGACACCTCTTAATCCACATTTTTACTTTTTGGTGTCTCATTTGATAAGTAATCAAAGCTTCTCCATGCCCGGCCTATCATTTTACGAGTGAGCAATATCTGTCGGTCCATTCAGCGTAACCCTTGACTACTCAGCTAGTTAACAATAAAGAGAGAGTGTTACCAAATAGCAATTTGAGCTTGTTGGAAGATAATTGGGTTATTGGATAGACATCTGATACATTCTGCTGGCTGTACCTCCTCAGGTTTCTCTATAGCAACCAGTGGGGGTATAGCAACCAGCAACAAGTCTTGCTCTGTTTGGTCAACTAATGCTGCTTGCTACCTTGGTAAAGCTAGTGTATGTACCAACTATATCCAAACCTTCACAAAGATAAGATAAAGGAGCGTTGAAAGACCAGTTAGTTGAGAAGGCTTGTCGTCACCATTTTATATTTTTGGATAGTGGTCGCATATACAAGTAGGACGTAAGTCAGGGCCAAATCAAAATGAACAAATATAGGAGGTGCAAAAACAACTTATCTTAGACAACAGGAGAGGAATGAGAGGTTATGTATAGGTATAAGAGACCCTTGAAGTTAAAAACATGCAAAGCTTTGCTGATTTCATGTTGAATAGTCAATGATTTTAGGGGGAATGGGTTTTTGTTTTCGAGTGAATGCTCACGCACTCCGTGTTGTAACACTGCAGAAGCTCTTCACCCGAACTCATCACTAGCGCCTCCCCCTCCCATTTATGTGCAGCCCAGATTGATTGATAAGTGTGATCCAAACGAGTGATGAGTATGTGGTCTAAACAAGGATGATGCTGGATATACGTCAGTAGCTCTATCCTCACACAGATCAAATGAGCTATTCTTAACAGTATGTCAGCCCACGGATGAACGACTGAGTTACTCAGCATTCTTGTGGGGGTGAGCCAGTCGTGTGGCTTTGTGGTGGTAGACTTACAAACGTGTTGCTAGCGGTCATTAGGAACTTATGGTTTTCCTGCCACTTCACTCTGGCTCTCATCATTCACTATCTCCATCTAGTATGAATTTTCCTTTCTCGGTTTTTGACCAGCCTGGACGAATTTGGGGGAAGAATCAAAATGTCAAGTTAATTTTTAAACACATATTTATTTATTGACTGTGTTGACAGATTGGTATTTTTAAGCATGCCATATCTTCATTTCTTACCTTTTGTGATATTAATACGAGGAGTGTAAAGGTCAAGTCGTGGCACGTTTACCAAACTTTGTGCACTCCACTTGGCAAATGAGGTGAAAACAGGCATCAACATGGTTGTCATGGATATGGTGGGTAGTGTCAACAGGTGATAGGTCGCAAGTAATCGTGGTGGGAAAAACTGAATTTCAACACGTGCAAACACACGCTTGCATGAATGCTGTGAGCATATCATCTTCATCCTTTGAAGTGGGAGGATTTCCTTCAGTGGGGTAGCTAGCATGCAAACGATTCTAATGAGCCAGTATCCGCTATGTGGTACATACTGTGTGTGTGGGTGTGGTTAAATAATGATGACAACAGGTGGACATTTTTATTGGTGAACTAGGTTGAGTCTCCCTGCTCAATCAGGACTTGTGCGTATGGACTACTCCAGTACTTGATGTGATGCTGTATTATGGCCATCTTATCTGATACTAGTAGTCTACTCTAAGAGTATAATAGTTGGCGAGCGAGCGAGACACTATCACGGGTAACTCAATTGAAAATCGGGGATATTTGTTTATATATATATGTGGCGACGTACGTATGTCATTTTGTACTTTGACCCTTACGTATTTTTGTGTTAGCTCGGTGTTCGACCCCGTTCCAAACTTCACTAAACAGAATTCTCCCGTTTCATGATCATTACCTGTTTCATTCCAGAAATTGAATTGTTTACCGCTTTGAGTTCTTTTGCGGTGCAATTAAAACTAAAAAACTAGCCAGAGTTCCATTTCTATTCGAGTTAGTGGCGGCGGTAGCCTAATGCGCTATTTGTAAGCCCTACGCAACAGTATTTAGTTGAAAGTTCACTAGACTAGCCATGAAGGTAAGTCTTGTGTAGGTATGGCCACTTAGTGTGAAAGTATTGTGCGTTTTCAGCTATTACTTATAAGAATATCACAAAGAAAACATTTAAATAACGTGACTTGTATTTTTGTTGCTTTTTTTTTTTTTTCAATTCAAACAGTTGCGGCGAGTGGTTACTATGGCATTGAATCCCCTCTATGGTATATGCGTAATTTAAAAACTCGCCGTTTTTTCGAGCTTCTAAGTGCCGTTTGTTGGTTGTCAAGAGCCAATGGTAGTCAGAATGCTACCACTACTGGAGGAAAGCTGAGATAATACATAATTCCATATTAACTAAAGTTACAAGTAGTCAGAATGACTTAAACTTGATACTACAGTGTTATCACTACTCAGGAAATAAAGATAAGAGAGTAGTTCTGTATTTATTTGCTATAATTAATGGTCAACAGCAATACATGTATATGTATATATATATTTTTTATTTATACTTATTTATTATTTGTTTTTTCTGGCTAGACTAAAGATCAAGCAATTATAACAATAATAGATAGCTAATTAAACAAATAAATAATAACTTCAATAATAATAACAACAATAACAATAACAAAATAGTCAAACAAAACAAGTAGCTAAATAAATAATAAATAAATAAATCAATAATAAGGATCAGGTGGTGATTGTTCCCACTGAGAGAGCTGGAAAAGATAGTCCCTAGCCCCTTGCTGTATAATATATATATAATAGAATCCATTTTTGTCACCATGAAATAAAGCATCTTCAGGTAAAATAAATCATATAACACTATTGTAGTTTATGTAGCCTAACAAGGCAGGCTCGCTCGCCATTTGTGTTCAAGCACACCACTAGTATATATATTATTGAAATGGGAGCCGGTTTCTTTGCCTCCTCCTTTAGTTGTGCTTCAGGTGATTTAAACACACACACACACACATACACATTTCAATGCCCAAATTCCAAGCACATGTTGGACGGACATTGTGAGCCTCATGTTGCTATAGTGAGATGTTAAATTAGAATTTCAGGAGTAAAGTGTTATATTACCAGTTACAATATAAAGCCAATTTGAAATAAAACACTATATTTGGGGAAGGGGAGACTATAAGACATCCAGCAGCACCCACGAACAATTGCTGGACAATGGGAAAGAAGGGAGTGTGAAGTTGTTGTTTAGTAATGCCACAGCAAGAGTTCAAGAATTTTTTTTTCACTAACGAGTGTATCCTGATTATAGACAACCTTTACCACAGTGTGTGTGTGTGTGTGTGTGTGTGTGTGTCAATTTGTTCGCCCTCAGGAGCAACTGACGGACAGACAAGTCAAGAACTTCACTTCAGATTGGAATGATGGGACTACTGTGGCTGCACTGGTGGATGCCATGGCTCCTGGACTCTGCCCAGAGTACGCCATCATGAACAAGGAGAACGCTCTGGAGAACGCCACACACGCCATGAAGATGGCCGAAGACTGGCTGGGTGTCCCCCAGGTATGGATCATGTCTTGTGGGGTGTGGTTTTAAATCAGGGTTGAAGGCAAAATTGCGTAGAAAAGAAAACAACAACAAATTCTTTAAATGATCTTGTTACAGGTATTGTTTAACCCCCCTCAGCACGCATGTGTGAGAGGGTTATGCTAGTTGTCTTGTCCGTGTATCTGTCTGTCATCAAGTTCTGATTTTGGAGATAGCTGACGATTAACCACTGATTTAGGTATGAACTTACTCAGAAAGTCTACCTTTCAGTGATGGCTGGAATACAGAATGTGAAAGTGATTTACAAACAAATAATGGAGTGTACTTAGAGATTAAAAACAACAAATACAAATTTTCAAAATGTTTGGCAGAATAGGAACTTTTATAAATAAAAATTGAAACTGGATAGAGGGCAGAGGAGGAGAAAGTGGGTGGAGCAAAACAGTAAATGAAAATGAGTAATGCCGTATTGCCTGCATTGGGACATACAGTATTGTAGACAGTTAAAAATGAACAGGAAGAAGCAATTAATATGCAGTGTTTTGCCTTGCATACAACCATACTAATTTTTTACTTCTTTCCCAAGTCTTGCTACGTATTCTGCTGTGACTAGTGAGTGAGAGAATAGCACTGGTGGCAATGTCATACACTAGATATAATGTCCTCCCACTTCCCCTATTATATACACAAAGGTGTATAAGAGGAGATAGAAGTTAGACTAGTAATATTTAATACTAGTGTTATCAAATAATTCCGCACAATTAACACAAAGTAGACTCTTATATCAAACTGTTTCCCATAGAAACAGTAATGGCAAATATTTGGTTGAGTTGACAACCTTGCACCGGATGCTAGTCTATTGGGTATAAAAATTCCTTTTTTTTTTTTTTTTTTTGAATTCCTGTAGTCAACTAGCCCACATCATTGTTTACATAAGCCAATAAAGAGGGTGATAACGAAGTGACCCAAGAACTAAGAGTTAACCATATTAGGTTAACGTGTGTGTGTGTGTGTCTACACATGCCACTCCCACACTGTGGTCCGGGGAGAGATATCGTACGACAGAGTGTCTGGCATTCCTCATAATACCTGGCGGTTAATGAACTGTTGCTTACAAGATGATCACTGTACGTTACGTTGAGGATTTGGTGATTTTATAATGACAGTTTTGATATTTGAGAAACTCTGGGCTTTATACAGATATGACATCAAACAGTAGAGCAAACTAAAACAAGAAAAAAATTATTTAAATTTGGTGATAGATGTACAAAAATTGATAGGTCTACACACAGTAGCGTGCACAACTGACCACACCTAATAAGATTATAACTAAAGTTTATATCTTATGTTTTAAGCATCTGGATTAGTTTATGAAGAAGTAGTTTTTAAAAACTATAAAAAAGCAATTAATTTTTTTTTTGTTAATAACGAAATGACTGGATCATTGAATAATTAATTTGTTGTTGCACAAATTCTGTAAAAAAAAATTTATTTGCTAATTATGCAGGCAATAAAGCAGTTAACTCTGTTACTGTATATATTTATGACCATCTTATAGTCACTAACCAACCATTATTGTTTCTCCCTTTCATGTGCAGGTGCTAGCCCCTGAGGACATGGTGAACCCACACATTGACGACCTCAGCATGATGACATACCTGTCCCAGTTCCCTGATGCCAAACTCAAGCCTGGGGCACCGCTCAACAAGAAGAAACTAAAGAAAGGCGACCCTGCAAAGGTCAAAGTGTTTGGACCCGGAGTGAAGCCCACCGGACTGGACACGAACATGCCGACCGCAGAGTTCACGGTGGACCCCCGCGGTGCCGGAGATGGTAAGGTGTCGGCAACGGTGACTAGTCCGGATGGTCCAATTGAGGTGAGAATGGAACCACAGAGGAACGGCACCACTGTCTGCTCCTACGTCCCAAATGCCGAGGGAGATTACAACGTGGAAGTGAAATTCAATGGCTCCCATGTGGGAGAGAGCCCGTACAAAGTCAGCGTGGCTCAGGGGGTAGACCCTTCTCTGTGGACAGCCTATGGCCCGGGTGTGGAGGGGGCAGACATTAGGGCGGAGTCTCCGACAGAATTCTGGGTTGAGACCACCGGTCCGGCTAGCGGAAGTGGAGGACCAGACATTGTGGTGAGGGGGCCCAAACTACCGCTACTCAACCGCGACGTTGTGGTCGAGAAAGAAAGAGACAACAAATACCACGTGCAGTATACACCCACTGTCGCAGGCCCCCATAGTGTGGAGGTGATGCTGTCCGGTCTGCACATCAAGGACAGCCCTTTCCGCGTGCAGGTCAAGTCGGATCGACCAGACGCCAGCAAGTGTAGTGCCGAGGGCCCCGGTCTAGAGGAGAATGGGGTGGAAATAAATTCTGAGACGTGGTTCGACGTCCACACCAAGGGAGCTGGTAAAGGGGAGCTTTCGGTCAACATCAAGGGACCATACGGGACGGTAGAGGCCAAGCAGGAGACAGTGGAGAAAGGTCTAGACCATTTCACATACAAGACCTCAGAGAGCGGGGAACATGTGATTACAATTAAGTACGGGGGCGAGCAGATTCCCGGGAGCCGATTTAAAGTCATGGTGGAGCCGCCCACTGACGCTTCCAAGTGCATAGCATCAGGGCCCGGCTTGAAGCCTCAGGGAGTGCGTGTGAACAACCCCGCCAAGTTCACAGTACGGACCAAGGGGGCCGGCCACGGGGACGTGGACGTTAAGGTGATCGGGCCTCAGGGCGAAGTCCCGTGCCAGGTGGAGACTGCACCGTACACATACAACTGCACGTACCAGGCCACGGAGCCCGGGGACTACACTGTGGACATCAAGTTCGCCGGGGAAGATATTCCCAATGCTCCTTTCCCTGTGGCCATCACTGACGCCAGCAAAGTCACCATTGCAGGTCCGGGGATGAACGGAGAATGCCTGCCCGTGGATGTGCCCCTCGTTTACACCGTCGATGCTAGAGGGGCGGGGCCCGGAGATGTCAAGGCTATCGTGCAGGATAGGCGTTCTGTGGGATTTGCAGACGAGGCTGATGGTGCAAATGCACCCGTTGTGAAGGCTAATGGAGACGGAACTTTCGAGGTTCAGTACACTCCAAAGAACCCCGGTCTCCAGAAGATGAACTTGACATTCGGGGAAGCACCCATCCCGAACACACCCCTCAAGCTGAATCTGTTTGACGCCAGTAAGGTGAAAGCTTACGGTCCAGGTCTGGAAGATGGCAACAAATCCGGACAAGAGACTGATTTCACTGTGGACATGCGATTGGCTGGCGAGGGCCAGTTGGGCGTCACCATCGATGGTCCGGTTGAAACTCCTGTCACCATGAAGGACCAAGCCAACGGTATCATCAAGTGCCTGTACACGCCCACTGTTCCTGGAGACTACACGGTGAACATCAAGTACCAGGATGTTGACACTTCCGTCAGTCCGTGCTCCGTCAACGTGCGGCCATGCATTGACTCCTCTCTCGTTAAGGCATACGGTCCTGGCCTGGGACAAGAGGAGCCCCTTACCACAGACATGTGGGCAACTTTTTTTGTGGACTACAAGCAAGCCGGAGACGGGGAGCCTCAGGTTACAATCAATGGCCCTGGGGGCGGAGAGAAGTTAAACCAGGAGAAAGTCGAAGAAGGCTTGAATAAATACAGCTACTACATCGACCCAGACGAGGCAGGGGATTACAAGATTGAAATCTCCTTCGCCGATGAGGAAATACCGGACAGCCCGTACAACGTGCATGTCAACTGGAAGACTGATCCCACAAGGGTGAAGGTTTTCGGCCCCGGGGTAGAAGGGGGCTTTGTAAAGGACTGGACAGAGTTTACCGTCGACATGAGCCAGGCTGGAGAAGGAGGACTAAACCTTCAGATGGAGGGACCCTGCGAGGCTCAGATTAAAGTGGAGGATCATGATGACGGCACTGCTACGGTAAAGTATTTCCCAGAGGAGCCTGGTGAGTACAAGATCCACATCGCCTTTGCTGATGAGGCAGTTCCCGGTGCCCCGTTCGTTCCGGTCTTTGTCCCAGAAACCGACGCTTCAAAGGTCAAGGCGCACGGGCCCGGCCTCAGGCATGATGGTGTGAGGGTGGGAGATACTGGAGACTTCAAGATTGACACGCGCGAAGCCGGTAAAGGACCGGTGGACGTAGTGGTGGACGGTCCGTACTGGCATGGGACCATCCCAACCCCAATATCTCCTCTTTCGCCACAGCCCACTGAACTTGTAGACGCCGCCTCATCCGATAAAGATCAAGTGAAGAGCCGAGCAAGAGGGTCGAGCAATGCCAAGCCAAAGATCACCAGCAACAACGATGACACCTACGATGTCGTTTACAACCCACGCAAGGTTGGCACCTACAAAGTCAACATCTTCTTTGCAGATCAGGCCATTCCCAACTGCCCGTACGAGGTTAACGTTTGCGATCCATCTAAGGTGAAGCTCTCAGGACCAGGATTGGACGAGAAAGGTGAAAAGCTCGAGGAACCACCAGTTATTTCCGTGTCCGACCACGAGCCCGTTTGCTGGAGTGCTGATTGTACCGAAGCCGGGCCAGGCAACCTGGAGGCATTCTTGTACGGTTCTGATGGCAAACCCAGAGACATCAAGATCACAGAGGACGATGAAGATGTCTACAAGCTGAGCTTTGCACCCGAGAAAGCCGAAAGGTACCGCCTCATTATGAAGTACGCCGGCAACGAACTGCGGCAGTGTCCGATTGACGTGTCATTGTTTGACTCTAGTGCGGTAAAGGTGACCGGACCTGGGCTCGAGGGAGGAATGATCGGAGACGAGATGGTGATAGATCTAGATTCCACTGCAGCCGGTGAAGGAGGCCTGTCGCTGTCTCTCCTCGGTCCATCCAAGGCCCAGTTGGGGTGCGATGACCACCAGGATGGCACTGCCACTCTGAAATTCACCCCCGATGCCCCAGGAGAGTACAAACTTACCGTCAAGTTTGGCGACGAGAACGTTCCAGGGTCAGTATTTTCCATCCCAGTCATTGATCCCACCCAGTGCAAGATCAGCGGCTCAGGAATCACCGGAGACGGAGCTCGGGTTGGGGCTCCAGCTGAAGTCATCGTGGATACCACGTTCTCTGGCCCCGCTCCTTTGGATGTCAAGGTGACCACTCCATCCGGAGAGGAAGTCACAGTAGCACTTGCACCCACGGAAGACAAGCCTACTGTCTTCAAAGGAAGTTACGAACCCACAGAGCCAGGTAATTACACCGTTGAAGCCAAGTTTGCTGACGAGCCGATCAACGGGTCGCCATTTTCTGTTCCTATTTCCAACACTGCTGCCGTGCGCATAGAAGGACCCGGAGTTGAAACCGCCTTTACCGGAGAGCCTAACACAATTGACATATTTACCGATGGAGCAGGTCCAGGGGAAGTTGAAGTCGACATTAAGTATGCAGATGGTAAAGGAGCACCTGAAAGGGCGGTTCTCAAAAAAGTTGACGATGACCATTACCAAATGGATTACATTCCAGATAGGGCTGGGGACTTGGAACTGGATGTCAACTTTGGAGGCCAGCCAGTGGAAAGTAAGATAGTGCCCGCCATCGACCTCTCCAAGGTCTGCGTGGAAGGACCGGGGGTGGAGCCTGGAGTAATTGTAGGAGACGAAACAGAATTCACTGTGGATGCAACTGAGGCAGGCACCCAAGCTTCGGCACCCCCTGAGGCAACTGACGGAGAAAATAAAACGGAAATAGATGCACTGGGACTGCAAATCGTCGATGGCAATGGAGATCCTTTACCAGCTGAAGTAGAAGAAGTCGAGCCACGCAAATGGAAGGTGAAGTACAGTCCAAAAGAACCTGGGAAGCACGATGTCAACGTCAAATACTGTGACCGAGACATTCCTGCCACGCCCATCTCCGTGCAAGTGGTGAGTCCAGGTGCCGTGAAGGCTTATGGAGACGGTTTGGAGAACGCCACCGTCAATGAAGAGGCAGAGTTTACAGTGGATGCTTCAAAGGCTGGAGAGGGCAACTTGGGTGTGAACATCTCTGGGCCTGCTAACTGCACCATCACCGTGGATGACAAGGGAGACGGAACATTTGATGTAAGTTGGCACGTGATTAGGGGAGTGGAATAGGAAGGGGGAGGGTGTGCAGGCGGGCTAGGACATACTCATAGGCCAAGGCATGCTTGTGAGTCAGGACACATACACACAGGCAAAATGTAGGTAAAAGTATTCACATTACTATCTTTTCTCTCCTTTCATGTATCTAACCACACACACAAATTCTCTTGCAACCGCTAGCGGTTAAGCTCACCTGGCAGAACCAGAATGCCTGTGCACTAAGCAGGCACTGTAAGCCGTGCAAGCACACACACACACGTACAAACATTTCTAAGTTCTAGCCTTTGTAAAATTACTCATTTTCCACCTTACACAGATTAAGTACGTGGCTACCAAGCCTGGCATCTACACGGCAGACCTCAAGTTCGCAGACAGAGATATTCCAGGCAATCCATTTGAAATCAAGTGCCAGCGACCTCCACCGGACGCCTCAAAGTGCCTAATCCAAGGACTGGAGACACCAGGCAGCTTCACCGTGGATTGCAGCAATGCCGGTGGGAGTGGCCTGCTGGAAATCGGGGTGAGCGGCGCTTACGTTCCCGTGGAGTTTGTGTCAGTCAAGCACAATGGAGATTTCACTTTCAGCGTCTCTTACGACATATCTGAACCGGGTGAAACGGTGATCAGCTGCAAGTGGCATGGCCAGCATCTGACTGGCAGCCCATTCACAGTCACTACCGATTAGATTTTAACAACTTCAAATTTTTTTTTCTCTCAGAGACAAAAATGAACTCCATCTATTTTTATATCCCCTCAATTGATTTGTTCTAGATAGCCATTATTTTAATTGTAGCATACAATACTTGCCATACTCCTCTCTGTACCCCTTCCATCCATTTCCGTTGACAACGAACTATGCTATATAGTTTATGATTACCACTAAAATAATGAAATCTTTTATTTCTTATTTCTAGCCCTCCACTATAGGCAATGAAACATTTGTTGCACTAGGTTTTACAAATTCACTAGGTGTTGAAGTCGACTAAATAATATATTTGGCTACACGTTGAACGATTTCTGACATGAGAACCTGAAAGAATAGTGTAACTTTAAAATGCGTTTGGTTCTCCCCATAAGGTATGTCAACAGAAAGAGTTTAAGGGTGCAGTACCACTTGAAACCGCAGCGCTAAACCGCAGATGGAGGAGTTATGCTATGTATTTATTTCTCGTTGTCTGTTCAATGTACGCTTACTTTGTTGTTGCAGTTGAAACAGACACCAACAGACAGCCCTTATAAACCAAGTTTCAAGAAAAAAGACCGACCAGGAACTGAGAAACAACGGTACAAACCTTAAGGCTATTCAGCGATATTCAGAGGCGACCGTTGCAGTTACGAAGTCGATTTTTTTTTCCAGCGGTAGCCTAGGGGCTTCCCCACAACTTAACAACGCCGTATTTTTGATATTAGTATTTGTTTTCCATTTTTTTAAATATTTTTATATATATTTTTTTGTATCCTATTTAAAAGAAAAAACTCGTTGTTATGTTTTTTTAGATGTGGAGTGTACCCCGTGTACAAAATATGAGTTCATTCTGGTCATCCAGTACTTCTGAATATCGATTTTTAGGTACGAAGCTAACTTATTGATTCGTATTCATTTGATTCTTCAACTCCGCCCCCCAACTCTGAGCGCGCAATTTATTGTGGGCAAAATTCCGGGTGGTGGCGGCTCTAATTAGAACCAGTAAGCAAAAACAAAAGAAGAGTTACTGTGCGAGTGAGCCCTGCGGGGAAGAGTACAAGACTTCTGGAATGTACTGGAGGGTCCTAGACAATGAAGAAGCGGCGGCATATTAATGGGGCCTGGAGTCACTCGTTTAGAATAGATATATCACGGCTGCAGCTGCGATGTGAAGGAAGAATCAGATTTGGTGTCTTTGGAGAGCTTGATAGAAGGTTGGTGTAGCGGGTAGAAGTTAGAAGCAGTTTCAGTGTGTTAACTTCAACTTCTCAGGAATTTTTGGTGCTATTTGTTAAAAGAAAATGTGAATTATTACTTTTATTGACTAATGTTATTTTCTTTCTACAATAATATATATTTATCAATTAGGCTGTTTATTATCAATTATTATTTTATTGATTTATTTAAAATAAGACCAGAATCAAATTTTAGATCATAGTACTTTGTCTGATCTACCTCAACAGGAGGAAAGGTGCTGGCATGCTCTTCATAGAAATAGATGAGCTCCGATTATGAGAAGGCACAACTCCTTGGTTCTAGGGTACAACTGGCAGGTTCACAACAAAAGTGCAGAGCAGAAGACATGGCTTCCTTGTTCTCCAGAGGAGAGAATAGTAGACCTTCGGCTCTCCTAAGAAGTCATGCCTCCTGAAGGGAAGAATACTACATACATCCTGGTTATTTAGAAGAGAGGACATGGCACTCCAGTAGAGAGGTCAATGAGAAGGCACAGCTCCTTGGATCCCCTTGATAGTATTGCATACTTCAGAACCTTTGATTTTGTTCATTTCATATTGTATTTGATTATGGCCCTGCTACTATGGAGTTATGATTTATAATATTGTTTAGTAATATTTTTTAGAAAGTGAACAAATATTAATTATCTGCACTGCTGCTTCTGCCCTACAGTACTGGTAGTCCTTTGAGGTGAAAGCTCTGAGGTAAATTGTCTGGTACAGTTAATTGGTACGTGTTCAAATTGTGCGCGAGTCGCGTACAATAGTCAGTTCGCGGAGAGTAAATTGGATCGAGTTACGGGCGGGTTTTGTGGTATTCTACTGAATCGCTTAATTACCGCAGGTTCCGGTGGTACTGCACCCTTAAAGGGCTTGGCTACACAATATGTTGGAAGGAAGGTCAGCGGATATTTCAGTTGTCCGTTCACTTTTTTTTCTATCTATGCTTTAGACCGAGACAGAGAGAGGGGACAATTACTGACTGCAGGTTGAATGCTGGCAGTACACACAAGTAATAACTTTTAGCCAAATAATTTACTGTAAGGCAATGCAACTAATTCTGGCCAAACAAGTCCCACTATAATTGGTAAAGGGTCTTGACCAGTCAGCTGTTGATGAATCGTCCGCTCTGATATCCGGCGACGTGGTAGGTTTGTCATCGCATTTTTTTTATACAAAAAAAAAATTGTTGCTCGTGACCAAAAATCGAGTCTTTTCTTTCTGGGAGTCTGTTTTCTCGCTAGCAACTTCGTTCTCACGTTTTCGAGTAATTCTTGTGAGTTTATTCGTATCTATGTAGTCTAATTATAGGGGCAATTCGGGGGAGGAAGTGAAACTGTTTAAAAACGAGAAAGATTGTAACTGACATACGTAGCCCTAGCTCTCTTTCCTCAGTTTCTGTACATTCTCTTGTTTGCAAGATCAGTGAGAGGTAGCTAGGGGTATGGCTTGCCAGTATAGTCTTTTAACTTCCAGGATGACATGACCAATGGCCCAGGTCTTGTCCTTGTACTATCTGTGGATGTAGCAATTCATACGCTATGAACCAAATGGGATGTTGATTGTTGCCAGTTTTATAAACATTAATTGACTTCACCCTGTGCTACTTATTTTTGACTGCTATTTTTTTTTAAATTTTTGTTTCTTATTTATTATATTATTTTTATTTGCAATCATTTTATTAATTAATCATTATTATAATATGTCCATACTTTCAATTATAGGGCCTACCTGAATCTTGAGGCTGTATTGATGGACGGGAAATCAAAAGGAGTGATGAATAAGGGTCTGTCCGTGATGTAGCGACTTATTCAATTTTACTAGTTTATTGTTTGCTTGTTATTTTTTTCTCAGCTGGTATTCACATTTTAAATGGAGTTGGTATTGCATTCGTGATTCTGTTGTTTGTTGGAATATTGTGGGTAAGTTGTTTGATTTTTTTTTGTCGTTGTTATTGACAGTAATTGTATTCATAATATTTAGTTCTATGTGAACCAGTCAAAGTTTGTCGTCATCTGGAAGAGAGGTAATCCATGAAACTGTCTGTTATTTGCTTTTCTCTCTCTTTCTCGTTTTATCATAATTCAAATATTTTCAGTTAGCCTAGCCTAGCCTTAGTCCTAGCTTGTGGGCTTCCTCAGCTAGCCTCATTCCTTCCTTGTCCTATAATGTCAGCACCATTTCATGAAGACTGACATTTGGCACATGAGGATGTTTATTGTCCTTTGCATTAGATAATTATATTGACTTGAAGGGTATCTATCATCGCTTTGCAGATATTGTGTGGTATTTGAGGATATCTTTTGTGATTGTGTTAGTTAATGGTATAGTACTTTAAGATTATTTATTGTCCTTTCTGATTGTATAGATAATTTCATGGTTCTTGAGGACATCTATCGTCCTCACAAAGTGTATTTTAACCACTTAAACATGTCTCAATGGTAAGGAAAACACATGTAGGTTTTTACAGTGAAGGGAGGTGGGAGGGGGGGGGGGGGGAATGGATAGGTGAACAAAATTAGCATAAATTAAGAAATTTCCGTACCAGCAACACAGCAACAATACCACTTCCTTGGCTAGTGATTTTGCGCGATGTTCTATATACATAGCTGGATGTGAGTGCTATTCCAACCGATTTTGAGAATAATCAGTCTCAGTCAGTGTCTTTCATAGGCTGGCTGAATGCTTACCACGCTACAAATACAATGTGAAGTAGCTCAACTCATTTTGACAGATGGAATAGTATCAGAATACGTGCATGCACAAGTGGTGGGAGTGTACTTATAATAACACGTGTCATGTGATGTGGCATATGTTGATTTTACGCTTTGCATGTCGTTATTCTTGATGTGATGTAGTTACATGTATCAGGGAAGTCCCCGGTCCCCAAGAAGTTTTGAAGACATTGATGGACCAATGTGACTATGAAATGCATGCAAGTCGAGTGAACGTTTGGCGTGCAGATCTTAATTTACGTCTAGAAATCTGGTCAAACTTGATTTTAATAGTAGGCATTTTGTGTGTTATATTACATGTAAATGTTCTTTGACTTTGTTAAAAAAAAAAAAAAAAAAAGAGCTAGCCAGTTAAATGATTGCTACCTGAGAAGCAAGTGTAGAGCATATCATGCTTGTTTAGGATCAAGGGATATTATGTTAATGGGCTAAGTTGAGCAGTTAGTACTGAAATCATTATCTCTCACATAGATGGGTTCAAGCCCATGTGTGGGGTTGAAGTTGTCGGCCATTATGCACTGCAGTGTGTGCCAGGCAGAGATCCTATTCACTTCCCCATGACAGTCCACTGTGAGCAACCCCTTACCAGTTGGACACCTTCAGACGATGGCATAGGAAGAACACACCCAGGATCTTACCACACACCGCAGTAATCAGTCAGCCCACCAGATAGTTGTGGAGTAAATTGATGCTGAACAATCAGCAGAAGTTTGAAATTTTAGGAAAACTTCATTGGAGTAGACCTGATACTGTTTACAAGCTTGTAAACTGAGAATTGCTTTCAAGTCTCAAATTTTGTCCTTTTGGCTAAATAAAATAGCCCATTTTGCCAGCCCATTCCTCTCTGAGCATTGCTTCGTTCTCTTCCGTGCCAACTTTGTTCCTATTGCATCCAAGCCCACTGGACACACCTCATAATTCATGCTTTTTCTAAACCGTATACTTCAGCTTTAATAAGTAATACCCTTTATGAACAAAAAGGCTTAGCATGCAAAGACAGCTCTATCAACAACAGGTAAGGACATAGGTAAAAACAACAACAAACAAAAAACAAACAAAAGACAACAACAAAAACCCTGATTTCTTGTAATTCCAGCTTGAATTACTGTAAAAGAGTACCCGAATTATATTATTGGCAAAAGATCATAAAACAAACAAACAAAAAAAAGAAGTCCACCTGTAGCAACAGTTGTGTGCATAGCTTGGTCAACAAGGTCTCTTATTCACAAGGTCTCTACAGAACGAAGGGGACGATGGCCGTCCTCTGCTTGGGATAGGTGCTGAAATCCTTGCGGTAGTTCCTGTGCTTGTTGAGAGCCCATAGAGCCATCTGAGCAAATCCCACCACTGTGAAGAGGAAAGCTACAAAGATAAGAGACAGACACTCATCATACTGGTATAACTCTGTGGCTCTATTTGGCACAGTGACATCCCTCGCTATTTAATTATCTGGTGGCTGGCAAAACACAAAGTGAGTCTTATAGCTGTTGGTTTGAAATTGCATAGATATTAGCTTTATATAAAGGGGGAAAAAATTGCCTCATTTAAATCTTTCATATTAGATGCTGTCATGAAGGTTAAAAATACCATAATTAGTGATGCTAACCACTCAAGTACTTCCATCCCAATACTTTTAAGTACATTAAACTCCATTTAAGTTATTGATAACCTTTATTTTTGGCAGTTAGTCTGTCACGAAAAATAATTGATCCAATTCTTCACAATCAGATACACATTCATTTATGTATATAAGCCCTGCCACACCCCTCTCCAACAGTCTGCCATTTTGTGCTAAGTCAGCACTACCCATCCACCCATCCACCCACACACTTACCAGGCATGCTCTGAGACAACAGCGTGAAGCCCAGCCAAGACACAGTCTGCAGGAACAATAGACATCAGGAGAACAGCAAACAGCCGTACAACAAGATAACCAATGGCATATACATGTAACAATGACATCACTAATTCTCCGACCCTACCAACACCCCCATACACACAAACACATCCCCACCCTCCCCCCTCCCCATACACACACACATCCACACCCCTCCCCCATCCCCATACACACATCCCCACCCCTCCCCATACACACACACATCCACACCCCTCCCCATACACACACATATCCCCCCCCTCCCCCCTCCCCCATACATCACAACACATCCCCCACCCCTCCCCCTCACACACCCCATCCGAGACACCCCTCCCCCCTCCCTCTATCCCTCCCCCCCCTCCCATCAGCCCCGCCCACACACCCTCCCCACCCCTCCTCCCCAGCCCCCCCCATACACACACACATCCACACCCCTCCCTACCTCATAAGTGTAGTTGGGGCAGCTGACCAAGTTGAAGAGCACAGTGAAAGGGTTACCAGTGGGATAGGGGACTTTCCTTTCCTTGGTACCTACAATATGTAAGTGAACCATTCATTATTTCCATTCTTCAAACAAACCCACAACAAGCTATTCAGTGGTAAAAAAATAAAATTAAAATAAATAAATAAATAAAATAAACAAAAATAAATAAATAAATGAAAAATAAAATAAATAATGGTAATAATAACAGGCAGCCCTGAAAATAGTTTATACTACTCAAACAAGCAAACAACAACAACAACCCCCTCCCCCCTTTGCCTGCATGGAGTTCAAGTTGTGTAGTTGTGTTTGTACCTGGAGGCCTGAGGTTTCTGAGGGCCAAGTGAATGGACAGGTTACCCAGCTCCCCAATCTGCCAGGAAAGTAGTAATAGTAGTAGTAGTAACAACAACAATAAACAAATAACAACTCACAGCATACACCAGTAGTCCCAGATACACCTGACCATTACCATACACTGCATAACACACAAACATAGTAAATTTGAAATACATGCACCATATGACTATCTTTCCATGGACTAGTAATTAAAAATAACCCTCGCCCCGTAGAAATGACACTTGTACTAATATAACTCAGTAACTGACTGCACTTGTTTGTGTCCAGGGATACCCCATTGTGCCAGTATAACAGTAAGACAATAGCATATAAGGCGTAAGTATAGGTTACACCATGGCGTGGAGGTCGGTACGGGATTTACACAACCGAGGGCCAAAGGTCCAAGGATAGTGTAAATTCCTTACCGACCGAATATAGAGTGGTGCAACCAACTTGTACCCATGGCTCTAGGCTATAGGAAACACATAAAACTAATTATTGGACGGTTCACTTATTCACCTCCTCGGAGATGGGTATGAAATATATTCACCACGAATTGAGCAATCTGATTGGACGATTGAAACGTACCATATGGTACAATTAAACATAAAGGTACATTGTCTAGCACAATTTTAGCCAAAATAGGAATTTTAGATATACTTGATAGTTTTTTTTTGGTTGACCGTTGAGGCAACAGCTATACTAGTTGCCTCAACAGCTGTACTAGTTGCCTCAACAGCTATACTAGTTGCCTCAACAGCTGTACTAGTTGCCTCAACAGCTATACTAGTTGCCTCAACAGCTGTACTAGTTGCCTCAACAGCTGCACTAGTTGCCTCAACAGCTACTCAAGTTGCCTCAACAGCTACTCTAGTTGCCTCAACAGCTATACTAGTTGCCTCAACAGCTATACTAGTTGCCTCAACAGCTATACTAGTTGCCTCAACAGCTGTACTAGTTGCCTCAACAGCTGTACTCAAGTTGCCTCAACAGCTGTACTAGTTGCCTCAACAGCTGTACTAGTTGCCTCAACAGCTGTACTAGTTGCCTCAACAGCTGTACTCAAGTTGCCTCAACAGCTGTACTAGTTGCCTCAACAGCTGTACTAGTTGCCTCAACAGCTGTACTCAAGTTGCCTCAACAGCTGTACTAGTTGCCTCAACAGCTGTACTCAAGTTGCCCTCACCGCTACTCTAGTTGCCTCAACAGCTGTACTAGTTGCACTCCACAGCTGTACTATGTTGGCCTCAACAAGCTACTCTATAGTTTGCCTCAACAGCTGTACTAGTTGCCTCAACAGCTGCACTAGTTGCCTCAACAGCTACTCAAGTTGCCTCAACAGCTACTCAAGTTGCCTCAACAGCTACTCTAGTTGCCTCAACAGCTATACTAGTTGCCTCAACAGCTACTCTAGTTGCCTCAACAGCTGTACTAGTTGCCTCAACAGCTGTACTAGTTGCCTCAACAGCTACTCTAGTTGCCTCAACAGCTATACTAGTTGCCTCAACAGCTATACTAGTTGCCTCAACAGCTATACTAGTTGCCTCAACAGCTGTACTAGTTGCCTCAACAGCTGTACTCAAGTTGCCTCAACAGCTGTACTAGTTGCCTCAACAGCTGTACTAGTTGCCTCAACAGCTGTACTAGTTGCCTCAACAGCTGTACTCAAGTTGCCTCAACAGCTGTACTAGTTGCCTCAACAGCTGTACTAGTTGCCTCAACAGCTGTACTCAAGTTGCCTCAACAGCTGTACTAGTTGCCTCAACAGCTGTACTCAAGTTGCCTCAACAGCTACTCTAGTTGCCTCAACAGCTGTACTAGTTGCCTCAACAGCTGTACTAGTTGCCTCAACAGCTACTCTAGTTGCCTCAACAGCTGTACTAGTTGCCTCAACAGCTGCACTAGTTGCCTCAACAGCTACTCAAGTTGCCTCAACAGCTACTCTAGTTGCCTCAACAGCTATACTAGTTGCCTCAACAGCTACTCTAGTTGCCTCAACAGCTGTACTAGTTGCCTCAACAGCTGTATTAGTTGCCTCAACAGCTACTACTGCATAACAGAGAGTAACACTAGTTCTACTCTTTACACAAAATTTATGAACTTGCTGTCCAAATTCTATTGTACTGTTAGCTTACTGTGATTCAATGCTATCGTATTGGCATAATTTAAGGCAAAATAGGTACAGTAGACCCTCAGTTATCCGAATTCTCGCTAATCCGAACACCAATTTTATTTTATTTTTGGGAATTATAATGATATTCATTGGAATTTTGCTGTGCAGTAATGACTCACTTCGAATATCCAAACATTTCAAGTATCCGAACAACCCTCGGTCCTGAGGTGTTCAGATAATTGAGGGTCTACTGTATGTACATATATTGCAGCAATGCCCAAAAAATACAACGGGTAAAATTAATGGCACAATGTGGACATCCTTGTTTCTGTCGTTAATTCTCCTTCCACCACTCCTAGTCCCAACCATGAAACTCTGGACAAGAGATACTTCAACTTTTCATTGTGCTATTATTATTACTATTTCCCCTGTAATAATAACAACTAAACAAAATTGTAACCGCAGTCAGTCACTCACTTGGAGGAGTGTAGAGAGGATGGTTCACGTAGTACGACACAAACGCAGCAAAACCCCTACACATGTGCACACCCACACATAATTAACGTGCCACAATAACCATAATACAATAACAACAACCATATTATTAAACAAAGCCTCAACTGCATCTAAATTTCCAGTGTACCTAGTGATATAAAATATCTCATCTAATAGCTCACAACATTGTATAGAGTTAAAAACAATTACTCAACTGTCACCTGACACATTTTAGAAATTAAATAGACACAAAGACATTTCATTTATAACTTACATCACACACACACACACACACTTACCAATAGTAGGAACAGTTCTGTATACAAACAAAGATGACATAAATAAAACAAATCCTGTTTGTCTAGTATGTGTGTGTATGTTTGTGTGTGTGCATGTGAGTGTATGCATGTATGTGCTAAGCCCTGCTCATACGTTCCATTGGGACACATGACCCGTTATGGGCAGTTTGAGACAAGACAAGCATGTGTGTGTGTGTGTGCCCACCTTGAAGAGATTGAAGATGGGCATGGTAGCATGTGAGAATCGATGGACGAATATTGTCTCCAAAAGACGCTTGGCGTAATGCAGGGTCCAGCAAAACATAGCAATACTAAGAGAGCACAACAAGCGGACAATTAAAAGCAGCTGCTAGCCCTTTCGAGCAAGACTTATATAAGTGAACAATGGGTGCTGTCAATCTACTTCACTTTAAAGACAATCAATAACAGGGTTTCATATAGACTATGGGAGCCCTCCCTAAATTTTTGTTACCCTGACTGAAATTTTTTTTTTTTAAATAGCATAATAATGATCATGTACAAGTATGAAAAACTATAGCTTAATTACTCTACTGCTAGTTTCTTTTAAAAAGGCAAACAATTCTTCAAAATCATGACTGTCTAGTGCTGGTCCTTCAATAGCAATTTGTAATAGTTTGTCAAGTTTTCATTTAATAATCTGTTTCATAGTCGTGACGTCACCATTTTCATGTGGCTAAAATATTTTTATGACTCTACAAAATCCTCCCCCCACCCCCCCAAGTGCAAAAAATCCTGTATGAATCCCTGAATAAGACTTTACTCGGGGAAAGGGCTAATTATGCCATTATTGTCAACAACAACAATGAAACAAACACCAACAGTCAGCAACCCTGTCACCTCCCAAAGCTACATAGTGGTCAGTGGTATGATTATATTGAAACCCACCAACATCAACTGAACTACAGTGCTTCCAGCTTAAAGAGTGGATTAAGGTTGCTATAATTCTGCTATAATTTCTCAAGTATGTGTAATAGAAAGCTAAAAATTTGTATTATTATACATTAATGTCATATTAACATACAGACAAAACAATGTTGTGGGTTTGTGGTTACAGGTGATGGAACTGGGAGCTTCAAGACAGTGAATTTGGAAGTGTTTAAGCTGAAAAGAGAAATTATTTTTCCTTATCTCTACATATAACTTGGTATACTGATACTTCTCGAAATATTTTAAATTTTAAGAAAAAAAGTGTTTAAGCCAGGATTTTTGAATTTATTGAGTTATATCTCTAAAAATTTGACACATGATGAAAAATTGCCTTAAAATTATTATGTATAACTTTGGTAGCTATACCTTGAAAATTAAGTGAGTTGTGGCTGTTTTTCACCAAAAAATTTTACGCACGGTAAGGGTCATCAAATGATGACGTTTAGAGCGGGTTGTGGGCCTTTAGTACACGTTAACACGACGTCACAAAACAGCGTATGCGTATTTGTGTCGTAAAGGCACAAGGGCGCCAGTTTACCGCTAATTGTTGCACGGGTATGGCTGATTTAGCTACGGTTGTATCTCAGGCCCTAGGTATAAAGTTTTACGGCGTTACTGCCTATCACGGCAAGCGTTTTAGCTGCCGTCTGGAGCTGCACAACCCGTAGGACTCCAACTGCATCACCCGGATGTTGTCAGAATACCGAATGCTGGGAGCCTTGGGAGTATTAAACTCCTTCAGCTTTTCTTCAGCTCTTGAAAAAGAGGACCTCTTGGATAGGCTTGGCTCCAAGTTGGTAATACCAGCCAACAATTCTGACTGATTTCGACTTCGCTTACTGCTGCTAGTAGAACGATGAGAATCCATACAGCCGCTTGCAGTTAGGGAAAGTCCCGTCTTACCGCTCAGGGAAATAACCGTTCGACCTTAGCTCGTTAACTAGCTACGTTTAATAACGAACTACCGCAAAATCTTGACATCAACAAAAATGGCGTAAAATATATTAGAGTGAATGAGAAAAGTGCTGTTCTCCATTTTCCATTCTCTAAACAGGCAGTTCTACTATTGCAAACATTATTGGGATGAAGAAAAGGTATGTGTATGTTAAATGACTGTAGTGAAGGTCTATTAAAAAAAATCCACTCTTTAAGTTGGAAGCACTGTACATATAGTCAGACATCTCAATTTTTTATGGAGTCACATCTGACACTGTTTCCATCAACAAATTTGTTGCTCTGCTTACTGGACATTTTGCTTCATCTCATTTTCCGCTGTCTTCCCGTAGATCAGAGACGGTCGGAAGTAAAACAGAAGATAGACAAAGAGAGGACCAGCATACTCACACATGAACACCTGGGACAGAAAACAAATACATACCAAACAAATAACAACTATTACAAATAGATTATGCCTTGGGTGCTGCCTTTGCTTATCAGGAAGAATACAAGCATGTGGATAAGAAGAAAAAAAAAAGAAGAAAAAAAAAAAGGAAAAAAGAAAAAAAAGAAAAAAAAGAGTTTAAACTGAGCGACTGCTATACATAGGTTTGAACCAATAAGGCATTTAAAATTCTCTTTGGCTTCTGTACAACAACTATATGTAACAGCAAATAAAACTATAACCTCAACAACAGACTCACAGTGCTCCAGCCCATTTGAGGTCCTAAAAGTGAAAAACTTCAGTCAATAGATTTGTAGCAATAAAAGAAAGAATGGACATACCCAAGTCCTTGAAATAAAGCACACTTCCTTCTACTACTCCTGCAGACTCCAAGGTAGCTTCATCCTTCAAGGCCTTTGCTTCTACACAAACAAACAATGTCACTGACACAGAAGGAAGACAAGCCGCATTAAACCCCTCACTTTTGTCATTGCTACTCTTGAGTTGCTGTCGAGATGGATAGAGACTGGGCTCTGTAGGAAGGGGAAATAAAATAAAGTGAATAAATAAAGAAATGAAACACAGCTCAAATGCTATCACAAATATAAAAGAGAGTGAAAGAATGGAAGACATTTATTATACGTAATTGTATTTACTTTTTTTGTAAATGGAAGCCTTGACATCAGCTACAGTGGAGCTTGTGGAGAGCTGTAAACAAACAGCACAACAGAGTAACGAATACAGCTTGAAAGAAACAAAGTTTCGGTGAGAAATTCAAGAAGTTATTTATCCTTGGGTGAATTGCAGCTGCATAACTAACTTCCCTTTAAAAAAAATGAATGTCCCAATTTTTGTATATTCCTTGTTCTGATGTAGTACTTTCTGTAATAAAAAATTGAAACGAGTGCACCAGTTTTTGTATTTTATAAATTCTTTCAAGTTATGGATACTAGAATGCTAGTCTGCCCAAATTTATTTTATTTTATAGAATGGGATCCAGAAGCTCAAAATTCAGCAACTAGAAGGTGAATAAGCCGTACACTTTGTCTGAACCCTGTAGCAACTCTGAGATGGTCAGATATGGAGTTCAGCAAGTACCCTTAAAAATGGTAAGTCAGAATTTTTAATTCTTCTTTTTGCGAACTAATAATATACTTCTTCTTGCATAACAGTAGCTATATAGTTATGACCTAACATGCTTTAAAAATCCAATTCTTGCTGGAACGTCCTTACACAAAGGGGAAAAAAATACATACTTTTTCATGTTACCCAATTGGTGCTCCCCATATAAAAAAATTCACCCTCCAGAAAACTATTACGATCTTTATGGTCACATTAGCCACACAATTTTCATTAATTTTATGGAAACGAAAAACCTCTTTGAAATCTCAAAACATTGATTTGACCTTTCTCTCAAGTTGTCCTAAAAATACCCAAAACAGTAGAAACAAGAGAAATGCTTGCTACAAAATAAAGACAGAGAGAAATTTGGCTACTCTCCTTTGAATAACAAATCAACTCGTGAAGGTAATTGATGGTTCACACAAAGTTTGGACTAGACTGCAATAGGGTTGGCTTTTTAAGTTCTCTACAAGCAATAACAAAAGATTAAATGATAACTCCTGCCCCCTTCTCTCTCTCTATCTCTCCCACCCTAACTAAAGAAGGGAAAAACAACAACAAAAAACAACAACAAAAAACAACAACAAAAACTAAAGCTCACTCATAAAAACAACAACTACTTTATCCGGTAAAACTACTCCCACCAATATCGTCTGACACAGAATTTGAGTGGAAAAAATTATAATCTGCATCAAGTCAAAGGTCAGTCGCTTTTAAAACCACTTCCTAACGGCACACTGCACACAGCATAGTAATATAGGGGGAAGCTCTGCCCATCTATATTGAATGATATATAACTACTAGTGTAACTCGGCAATTGATATTTTGGTAAAATGTTATAAAATGCAAGCTATTTTATTTGGAAATAATAACAAGAAGATACAGCAGTAGTTGTGCAGTATGAAAGGGAGAGGCAGTTTTTATAACAGCCTTAGCTTTATCTACTACACATCACTGGAAGTCAGAAGCAACTATCGCCATGGCTTTGTAAGGTAAGAAGGCACAGGTGAGAAAAAACAACAGCAACACCAAAACCATATAATTAACACACAGTGACTATTGTCAATACCGCTTCTCAAATAAAGTATATTACTATACTGAAACTTACATTGTCCACTTCACATAAAACACCACCACTTCGTCGTTTGATCTCAATCTGTGAAAACATATGAATTTCAAGGTATCAGCTACAATAGCTATATCCCTACTGGAGGGAGGGACTGCCTCCCAGGAGAATAGATAACATTCACTAGCAAATACCTTCATCTTTATAAACATCAAACAGATTCGCAAGTAGGAGAAAAGGCCACTATTTTAAAGTCTTGCACTCTCACCCACTTTTGCAACCAGCCCTAACAGTATTCTGCACGCCGCCCAGGGAGCTGAGGAGAAAGGTCGCGTTTAGATGAGCTACGAATCACGTGACCTCCTGTACGCGAGAGGGGAAACGGGTTTTTCGTCGAGAACCCGTCGTCAGTGTAGGTTCTGTTTGATTCACTTTATGTAGTGAGGCGTGAGCCTTCCGAACACCAACTATTAGATAGCACTGGAGCGTTAGTTCTTTGTCGGGACATACTTCGGGGCTTTGCGAGAGGTGAGCTTGAATGGGAGTGTTTATGGGAGCTAATTCTCGTGGGGAATCTAGCAGACCGGGGGTTGCATGTTGATTTTCAGTGAATTGAGCTGACCATGGAGTTATCTATACAGCCCACACCTACTCATTCCGTAGGAGTAGCAGCAGCTGAACTGGAAGAATAACCAACTGGTTTGCTAGATTTGTTGTTTAAGCTGCTAATTTTTTAAAGTGGGTTATGAGCACTTCACTGCTCTTGGGTTTACACCTTTCTAAGTGGTGTACATTTTGTGGTTCCTTTGAAGGCTAAATAAATACAAACTTTATAATGAGCAGCTTCTTTGTTTGCAATGTGCTGGTCCAGGTGTTACAGATAGCAAGTGTAGACAACGCCAGCCTCTGGTGAGAGAGCTCAGGTGGGATTAATCCTGCTGAAGCTGTAAAGAATGAATTTGATTAAGTTATAATTAAGAATTGAGGGGAGGGTTGATTTTTACATTGTAGTATGTGACTGCTATGAAGGTAGTAAAGTTGGTCTGTGGACTTAGTGTGTAAAGTTACTGGGTGCTACTGAACTTTAGTTGCAGTCATTTTTTAATTTTTCAAATATTTCAAGTAACTGAGATCCTTAAATTCAATCAGGCTAACGACCTTGGCAACACCCTCTCATTATTTTACTACTGCAAGGTTTTCAATTGTTTCTGCATCAAATTCTGTTCCCAGAAAGTCATCAATTCAGTCTCCATTTTTTTCTTTTGATCTGATGTATCAAGTGTAAAACTAATGGAGAGGGGAAACACTGTCCTTCCATTTTTGGCCTAATTAGATAATGTAGAGCAACTGTTGACTGGAAAATCTCTTGTTGAACTATTAGAGGAGCACAAGTTGAATTGTCTGTACCAGCTGGAGCTACATTTTCTTGCCTGTGCATTAATTAATTAATGTCTAAGGTACATTTGAAGTCTGACTGGGCCCGGTTTGATGTACATGTGTTTGTTTGTTTGTGTGTGTGCGTGCATATGGAAACCTTGAGTGGGATACTTGGCTTTTCTTAGCTGACTTGATCCAAGTAACTATTGGATAACGAACTTAGTAGCTTGCAGATTAACTTATGTGTAGTATGGGAAGATAATTAGAGGCCTTGGTGCATTGCTGGAGGGTAGTGAAGCTAAGAGATTTATTGTCTAGGCTTGATCTTCCTTCCCCCTGTCTCATGAATACCAGCAAGTTTGTAAAGTATTGTCAAAAAGGTACAGTGCTTGTTTGTAGAAGTTTATACTATTGGCAGGGATAGTATCTACTAAATATGGCTGACAACTCCTTAGACAAATTTTTTTTTGGCTAAAGAGAAGTATCGAGAAGGTTTAGATGTGATAGCCCTGCTTACAAGTGGACTGTCAGAGTTCTTCATCAGAATCTACTGCATTTTCCTAAACTAATCACTTTGTCCCAGCGGTGGTGCTAGTCTTGCAGAGGCAGCTATTAGAGCGACAATTTGCACCCTCTATTGTACTTGTTGGAGGGTATAATTTTACTCGGTGCGATTGTGTTGAGTTGGTGTTTGCGTTTAATATACCAGTTCCACATCTTGCTGTACCAGTTCCACATATTGCTGTACCAGTTCCACATCTTGCTGTACCAGTTCCACATCTTGCTGTACCAGTTCCACATCTTGCTGTACCAGTTCCACATCTTGCTGTACCCGTTCCACATCTTGCTGTACCCGTTCCACATCTTGCTGTACCCGTTCCACATCTTGCTGTACCAGTTCCACATCTTGCTGTACCAGTTCCACATCTTGCTGTACCAGTTCCACATCTTGCTGTACCAGTTCCACATCTTGCTGTACCAGTTCCACATCTTGCTGTACCAGTTCCACATCTTGCTGTACCAGTTCCACATCTTGCTGTACCAGTTCCACATCTTGCTGTACCAGTTCCACTTCTTGCTGTACCAGTTCCACATCTTTGCTGTACAGTTCCACAAGCTTGCTGTACCAATCACCACATCTGGCTGTACCAGTTCCACTCTTGTACTCTTCCAAATTGTTTTTCCTATTGATCAAGTTCGCAGAAGTGATTGAATGTGCAACACCTTATGTTGAGTGTGCAATACTGGTAATGTATATATGCGTGTGCTTGTGTTCGTGTAATTGGGTAAGGAAGTTTGTGTGTGTACGCCAAGAATATCAAGAAGAGTGGAAGGGGATGAAGATTGAGATTTAAAGAAAGATGATTCTTTTCCTCTCTCTCTCTCTCTCTCTCTCTCTTCTCTCCTCTCCCCCCCCCCCCCCCCCCCCCCCCCCCCCCCCCCCTCCCTTTCCCTTTTTCCCCCTTTGTTTTTACTTTTACTTTTTTAGTTAGGGATAGCAAATATACATATGAGTTGTTGTTGTTGTTTGTTTGCTTGTTGATTATTATAAGTATACAGTCTTCCCTCTCTTTCTCCCTCCATTATAATTTCTCTATTTAGTAATTTGGGATGGCTATGGCATGCAGCAGCCTTGTAACAATCGAATTGCACATGTGCAGTCATGCATGTGCATGGGGGGCCATGTCATGCATTGATAAACACCGCTACACGCACCATTGTTGATGGTTGACTTGACCACTCGCTAATGCCAACTCTGGCTGTCAAGTGTTGGTGGATAGAAGCTGAAGGAAAGGTGACTGTACAGCATTTCTGTGTGCATAGCCACGGCAATGTTTGTCTTACTAGACTGTGTAGTGGAGATTCAGGTCGATGTTGTCAAGGGGCAAATTATCAGGAATTTGTCACCAGATGTGCTAGAAGTTTGTTTGTGTGCTGTGCGTGTGGTTATTATTGTATTTTCTCTGTTCTCACCTCCTGTATAAGAAAATCCATTGTCCAGTAGTCTAACCATGAAGGTGTGTATGTCTTGTGTTGGTATGTCTTGTGTTGGTATGTCAGTGAGCAAGTGTGTGTGAAAGTGTGGAGTGTTACAGCACAGCTATTGCTAAGCTAAAGAATAGCAAAAAATGAGTTAAAATATATGAATGTATCCACATACACACACATACACACACATACACACACACACACATACACACACTGTGAGAATCCCACATCATGGAGGACTGTGTTACCAGATGGTATTTGATGCAACATGTACCTGTTGTCTTAGCAACATATTAAATGTTTATCATACAGTACCCGTACCCTTAGTTGCAAGTTGTTGTTTTTTAATTGCATTGTACTATGTGCGGGGGGGGGGGGGGGGGTTTGGCTTCCTGAGACCCAATCTCATTCAAGAGGTCAGCCAATTCTTGCCATTCAGTATTCACCTCAATGGGGCAGTCATTCACACACATGTCTGGGCTTAGCTAGAATGGTGAGGGGGGAGGTATAGGAGGAGGAAGATATTGGGATAGAGATTGGCCGTTGAGGCACCTGGCACAGACTGGTGAGGGCTGAGGTATAGCTGTCACACTTTAGAGGAATTATTATGTGTTTCTGGGGCTAGAGTGGAAGTAGTGGCTTGTGTTTCTCCATCTGGTGTGGCAGTGGAGTAGTTGTTGTCTGCTGCAGAAGCTCTGCAACTGACCCTAAGGGAAGAACTCTGACTGTCAGATATCATGACCCCAGTGTAGCTAAATGCGGCTAATTAGCTAGTATCTCTCGTTTACAGTAATTATCTAGACCCGTAGACTAGAGTTGGACGAGATCATTGGAGTTGTAGACACAATCACATCCTGAAGTCACACCCACTTTTATAACCACCAATTTTAACAAGTTTCAGTATGTTGGGTGTGACAGAGAGATTAGGTCTAGCCCCTGACAAATTACAAGTTGCCCTCTGAGATATGTTTTAGGCTCGAGACCAAGTGGGTCATACCTCGAGTGCAAAGCTTTTTAACTTAATTTGATTGTTATTGTAAACAATTGCTGCTAAGTGATATTTATGTCGAAATTCATTTATGCAGTACTTAGCTTTTTAACTTAATTTGATTGTTATTGTAAACAATTGCTGCTAAGTGATATTTATGTCGAAATTCATTTATGCAGTACTTAATTACAAATATTATCATGAAAACTCAAAGTGTAAGATGGGAGTCGCTGGTTAGCTTGTGTGTGTGTGTGTGTGCTGTGTATACATACATCCATGTGTGTGTATGTGTTTTGTATGTATGCGTGCGTGAACCTTGTATATCTGTGTATGCAGGGTTTCATACAGAGGTAGGGGTGCCCTGGGATTCCCTCCCCCCCAGAATTTCATGAAATAAATTAATAATATTTACTACTTAATGGTATTCTGTGGTTATGATTTATAATGGTATTCTGTGTTCTTTTTTGTCTGTATATATCTAATATTTGGTGAAAGTTTACTTCAGTTAATTGATGTCCTTCAATTGCAATACGCATTAGTCTTCCAAGATTGATGTCACTAATTCTAGACCTGAGACGATTTTTAATCAAATGGTTGTGGTTTCAGCAAAATGGGTGTGGTCAAACAAACGTGTGCAACCCCCCCCCCCCCCCCCCCCCCCCCCAGAAAAAATCCTATATGAAACCCTGGTATGTGTGTATGTATACGTATGTGTGCGTGTGTTCTATACTAAGTTCCTGTCAGCTTCCAGAACATGTTCAATACATTCTTTTCTTGAGTTTTAGTTTCAATAGAATCCCGGCACACATGCACGGCAAGATACTTGTTGTAATATTTTCTGTCTGATTGATAAACTATTGACCTCAACATTTATAAGTATCAGTTTAGGTAGTAATTGCGTTATCTTGTGGGCTCACTTGGTACTGAACTTCAATGTATTACAAGATAAGTGTTAGTGTAATAACAACAACAACAACAACAACTAAGCAATATGAAATGCAGAATACATAGGGAAGCGGAAGTGAAAAAAAAATACACCAATATTTTAGCAGCCCTTAATCATAGCTTTGCTGAAGGAAAAAAGGAAAGAAAAGGAACTAAGTAATTTGCACAGTGTATGATGTCCCGGTATGCAGTATTACTACTGGAGTATAGTGGCACTTCCAAACACACAGTTAAAGTACAATTAAGGTAGTCCTTAATACAGTTTAGTTATGTATGTATATGTACATACTTAGCTGTATTGTGACGTGACTGTTGACTTAGATGATTTTATCAAATTCTTAAATTCTAATCCTCCCCCCCCCCCCCCCCCCCCCCCCAATCCCCTCTCTTGGATCTTCTTCCTCCTTATCTCCCATTTCCTTATCCTTAGTTTCTGCAGGTCTTGAGTCAGGCGTTGTATCCGTGCAACATGGCCGGGGATCTGTCCAAGGAGGCGTGGTACCATGGGAGGGTGTCTAGAACTGATGCGGAGAAGATCCTAGACCAGAGAGGCAATGTGGAGGGATGTTTTCTAGTCAGAGACAGTCTGAGTACCACTGGAGAGTTCATCTTGTCATTATGTTACCAGGTAAGGAGAAGAATAGAAATAGTGGCAAGAAATTTAGTTAAGGGAGGGGAGGGGGTGGAGATTTTTTTTTGTTGCTATTACAACCTTTGCCACCAATGCCGAATAGAAAATTAAGTGAGCATCCAATAAAATATTGGAGCTTAATGTTGAGAACAATTTGGTAAATGTTAAATTGGCAAATAATTTATAACCACACTAACAATTCTCCTGTATTCCCTGTATGGCACAACAACAATTAAAATAAACACGACTTATTGACATCTATGTGAACGTATTGTTGAGGGTAGATTAGGATGGTCCAGATAGAGTGACATTGTAGCACAGCAGCAGTAATCTCCTTTGCCCTGACTTGAGATCCTTCAGCATTTAAGTTTTAGTTAGTAGCATATACAGTATGCATTCAAATAGCTTTGCATTTGTGTTAAAGTAGTTTAAGATATGCTCACTTACACAAGCAAGTAGTTATTTGTACTCATTTCTCCTCCTGATATCTCACCAATAAACCTCTGCTTCTGTCCTCCTAATTTAGTTGTCTATGTGACACTGGCATGCTAATATGATTCAAAGCAGCCACTGCTTGCTATACTGTGCCCGTGCTATTGCTTGTAAGTGGGTGTGGTCACAAGATGTAATTTTTCCCCTCCTTCTCTTGCATTCCAGGAGTGTGATAATTTCATCTCTGTCACATGCTTGTACATGCATCTGCTTTCATAACCACGGTCACATTAGCGATGTCAACAGCACACAATGGGCATTGCTGGAATAAGTAGCTATTGCACACGCTCAGTTGACAGTACCTGCTGTTTCCAGGTGTGTGTATGTGTGTGTGCATGTGTTTGTGACATTTTCTAAATTAATTGTTTGTTGTTTCTTTACCAAAGGAGGCAGCTGTGATTTTTAATACCCTTATTGGGGTGTGGCATTCAGCCCTGCAGGTGTATTAGGAGATGTCGGAGTAGGGTGGGTATTAATGGTGATTCTGTACTAGTCATTGGAGGGACGTGGGTTGTAATAACGAATAGGAGTTCTCTCTCCTTTTATGCAGCCAATAAATCAAAATTTGCAATTTAATTTAACTTTACCCAGCAGGAGTAATTCAGTAAGATGTTTTGAAATGTCGGGTCAGGTTTAAAAATATGTGTATTGGCTAAAAGTATAGACAGAGAAAACTTGCTATTGTACTCATGAGAATGGCTGATGGGTTGATAATGATGTTATGTGCTGGTATGTTCCCCCCCCTCCCCTCCCCTTCTTACCTTCAGTATAAGAGCAATGAATTAATTTTCTCGGACATCTGTATCATGAGCCTAAAAACACTATTGTGAAGATATCATAATAGAATGTACATATTATATGTATATATGTAGTGGTGTGCTTCACTGGGAG
>WLWD01003010.1_pt1 | contig 75157 bp, 68 predicted proteins | sample 6712731 | NCBI WGS metagenome assembly WLWD01 (sample SAMN12718690, study PRJNA576275) | sponge metagenome | isolation source: marine sponge | host: Mycale hentscheli | place: New Zealand: South Island, Marlborough, Capsize Point | collected 2014-11-01
CCTGCATTTCAAAAAAATTTTTTTTTTATATAATGACAAGAGTTACAAGCTAACTCGTATCACTGGCTAATACCTATAAGCAATACTTTAAACACTAAATGTCTAAACTCTACATGATAAATCTGATTAAAAATATTGTAATGATAATATTGTAACAATATAAACTGCTAACACGAAGTTCAAATAAAGTGGTCGATAGGTTTAGTTCAGTCTAGAAACTCAACATAGTTGAGTGTAACAGCATTCCCTTGTCTGTACTCATAGTGTCTAGAATTCTACTGCACAATTCCAGTCTTTCTTATATCTAAATCTTTAAACTCACTTTCTAGATGCTCTTCTTGGCTGGTTGGAGTATGCTGTATTGATGGAGGCATTATTTTGTATGTAGCTGCATTTGTGAGCTCCATATTCCTCTGAATGCGTAACACCTTTATAAAACTCAACAATCACATCTGAGTGACCCTTCTCCTCAGCTAAAGATTTCCTACAGTCTGCCAATTCCTGCTCCATGTTCTGCATCATGCTGATGAGGCTCTTGTTTTTGGCTATATTGCATAAAATGAATTACATGATATTCATTGGGTTTATAATGACTTACATTTGGCAGCATGTAGTTGAACATGTGTACTCCGTAGTTCTACCTTGTATCCATCTCTTTGCTGTTCAGCTTCCTTGAGTTGTTTCTGTACCCAGTGGCGTATCTAGAGTGCTGAAATTGGCAGGGCCTTGAATGGACACCATCTATATTGTATGTTCATTGTACACACAGCAGAGCTTGATTGATTAGAGCATGATGACAAAAAAGTGTAATAATAATGACCAAAAAAAGTATGATGACAAAAACAAAACAAAATCATGATAGCATGATCCTTCTGTTATTGCTATGACTGTTAAAAATTTCCACCACTTTTTCAAGTGACAATAAACTTGATAATTCTCTTTCAATGGAAAGAATGGCAAGATCATTGAGTCTTTGTTCACTCATTGTAGAGCGTAGATAAGTTTTGATTCTCTTTAGGGCTGAAAATGACCTTTCACAGTGTGCAGTATTCACAGCAACGGTCATAGATATCCTAGTAAGCTGAAGCAGTTCAGGGAATGCATCCTTGAGCGGAATGAGTAAAGAAATCACATCAATTATTGTGTTGACATTATCCTTCTTTCCCAGTGTCTTCCTGGCCAGTTTAGCTTCCATTTCAATGGCATGTTCATCCAAATCATAAGCTTCAATCAGTGGTAATAAAGCAGATGAAGAGAAAAAGTTCGTGGAATGAGGGTTACATGCTTGAATAGCTTGCATGATATTTGACATTCTTCTCATCAAATCGTCTAGACATTTCAGAAAGAAAGGCGTCAAGGACTGGGTAATAGATGGCCCTCTTCTAATCATCACTAGTTGACAGGTGATGCATTGCTCCTGTGGTCTCTAGGACTAGACCATCCAAATGCCTCGGAAGCCTCCTTTGTCTTGTCTGAACTGGTGGTAATAGTTCAATGCAATGTAGCTCAGCTATGCTCTGTGAGTATAAATATATCTTCTCCCAAAAGCTGTCAGTACGATACTCTTCTAAAGTAGACTTGGTAGCAAAGACAAGATATGCAGCTGTAGCTAAATCAACTTGAATACTTTGCAAGTGATCTGAAAGGCATTTTGTACATGAAAGAATTCTGTCAAACATCACCAGCAAAATGATGAAAGCAAAAGTAGCAACTTGACAGTACAAACCTTTAGCTTCAATAGCTTTTGCATGATCAGAGCTGTCACCAATTTCCTCTAGCGTGGCTAGGAGTGAGTTATATGTCCGACACATTGCATTCACTGCTCCATACCTGCATGCCCACTGAGTATCAGAAAACTTTTGTAATTGCAAAGGCTGTTTGTCTGGATACTGTTCCTTCTGTTTTTGCATAAAAACGGCATGAACTTTGGTTGTAGAAACAAAAACATACAAAGTCTCCAATAGGCAAAAAAAAATCAGCTGCATATGGCACCATTTTGACACTATCAACTAACACTAAGTTTAAAGTGTGGGCATAACAATGCACATATATTGCTTTAGGGGCTACTTCTCTGATACGTTGTTGCACACCCGAACACTTCCCACTCATCACTGCAGCCCCATCATAGCCTTGTGAAATAATCCACATCGGATCTAAGCCAAACTTCTCGAGAGTATCAAGAATATAGCTTGTTAGACTCTGGGCTGTGAGACTACTTGCCTGTACATACGTCAGGAAATGTTCATGAAGCACTCCCTCAGAGTTTACATACCTCAACACAATGGACATTTGTTCCTGTTTACTCAAGTCCTTTGTTTCATCAACCAAGAGTGAAAACATTTTTACTTCTTTAATCTCATCACATATTTTGTTTCGAATCATGTCACCAAGAATAGTTAGAATTGAATTCTGAATACTAGCAGACGTGTACACAGGCATTTTTTGGCCCATGCTCCAGTCTCTCTTCAATAATCTTGTCATGCTTGGATATCAGTTTAAGAGTTTCAATAAAGTTACCCTTATTGGTTGAAGACTGGGATTCACAATGCCCTCGAAGGGCATGATCTTGTCTGCCACAATACAAAAGAACTACTTCTGTTATAGTTTTCATATAGTGCATATTCCTCTCCATCTGAACTTTCCTTGAGGAATCAATTCTATCTGCTATTGTAGTACCCTTTTTGGTATTTTTGGTGTATTCACACCACAATAGCATTGACTGCTTGTGGATATGTGACGAATCATGTTTTGACAACATTCCTGACTGACCAGTTGCATGTTTCCAATCACGAAAACCTTTTCGGTAAAAGTATCTGCAGATCTACCAGGACTAGCTCTACCAAAAAGCCGACATGGATAGCAAAAGGCTGCATCCCTCATTATAGAGTACTCCAACCAATGATATTTTGATCTCTTCTTGCTACCAGCAGTACTAGAAGGGAACTTAGTGTGTGGTTGAATTGGGGAATGCAGAGGGCCTTCAGCTATATCTGTAGGATATTTGGCTGTAGACTGGCATGGCATGACTGGAGGTACAGGTAAGTCTGATTCTGAAGTACTTGATCTTGGCTGATTGTTATTGATAATAATTGTGGTTGGTGACTCAGACGGCTTGTCAATATTAATTATGTTCTCTTGATACTTACTTTGCAAATCTTCTGATTAAGCAGAAGACTCATGAACAGCATCATTGATCTCTGATCTGGCATCAGATCTAGTATCTTCTATATCTAAGTGATCATCGTCAGAAAAGCCCATATCATCACTCTCCAAATGAAGCTTCTTAGGAGCCTGGCAATCAAAAAGAGTCTCCGGCTCCTCTTCTTTCCACCAGCACTAGCCATAGCTTTCAAGAGTGGCTGGGCATCAAATAGAAAATGGAAGGTTCAAAGGGCAGGGGAGGGCGAAGTCAGAGGGCGGGCATTTTGAATGTTTGGTAGGGCCTGGCCCTGCTAGGCCCGCCCTTAGATACGCCACTGTCTGTACCAATATACATTTTAGTTCGATATCGTTACTAGTCAATAGAATAACAGAATACCTTAGATGTATTTAGCATATCTTCAATTTGATGGAATTGTCCCTTGTTCTCTTTTAATGAATCCTTTCCAATTATCTTAGCATCAAAGTTATTAGTCAAGTTTGCCTTTCCGAAGAATTCTTTCATGCTGCTGCAAAGTATGTTAAACTCTGTACTGAGATATGTCTTTGTATCATTTTTCTCTGCCGCATGGGTATTTTCAGTAGCAAGTTCTGCCTGTAGCCTTTGGATCAAAGATTCCATGTCTTTGTTATCTTTTAGCATCTAAGTATAATTTACATAAATATCTTCAACATGTATTTTGAGACTATACCTGCAAGTACTGAGCATCCTTCTGACTTAGTAGCATCTCCAGTTGATAGCGCTCCTCTGCTAACTGTTCTCTTTAGTGGCCTCCAAGTCCTCCAGATCAAATTTAAGGCTAGCAATTGTTTTGATAAAATACTTTTTCTCAGTTGCTAAGTGAGAATTTTCCACTTCAATTGTATCCACTTGTTTTTGGAGTTGTTGTAATTTAGCTTGCAGATTGTTCAAGTCCAGAAGGTAGGTATCTTGAGAATCCTGAAGTAAAGAATTACACATTCACCTTCACTACTGTTACCAAGATACAACCATACCTTAAAACTCGAGGCACACTGTTCAGCATCCTTTTGTTTAGTCAATAGCTGTACTTTGTCTTCTAGGTTCGTAATCAAATTACCCAATTCTTTAATCTTGTTTTCATACAGGTAAGTGTGAAAGACTAGTGGCCTGACCTGACATCATATGTGCAGCAGCTGCGGAGCTTTCTCCCTAAGGCTACTATGATGCTACGTCCTCCAAGTCCTCCAGATCAAGTTTAAGGCTAGCAATTGTTTTGATAAAATACTTTTTCTCAGTTGCTAAGTGAGAATTTTCCACTTCATTTGTAGCCACTTGTTTTTGGAGTTGTTGTAATTTATCTTGCAGATTGTTCAAGTCCAGAAGGTAGGTATCTTCAGAATCCTGAAGTAAAGAATTACACATTCATCTTCACTACCGTTGTCAAGATACAACCATACCTTAAAACTCGAGGCACACTGTTCAGCATCTTCCTTTTGTTTAGTCAATAGCTGTACTTTGTCTTCTAGGTTTGTATCAAATTACCCAATTCTTCAATCTTGTTTTCATACAGGTAAGTGTGAAAGACAGCTTTACCACTTCTTTCAATAAACTCTGCAATTTGACCTGTACAATAATAATATATCACACATACCCATAAATTTAATATATAATAACATATTTCACTACAGTAAACATTTTGTAATAACTTTATCTATTCACATTCTTTCTTTATAATCTGTTTCCTTAGAGTCAGGTTAGAAATGATAATCCCACTTAGAATTAGAACACACACAACCACTGGAATTCCATTGCTCTATATATATTATACGTAAATATGAACAAATTACATTACATATAAAACATAAACTTACACATACAAAGTCTTCACATGTCTCACATAAAATGTATATGTGATCAAAGAGACCTACGTATAGTTCCAGTCCTTGCAACAATGTAGAGGTTATTGAAGAAAGTCCTTTAATGAACCAAGAGTTTGCACTTTCATTATTAGTAGCAATAGAATCAGATTCATTTCAGTGAGATTTTTGGCATGTTTGTCTAGATATCCTTTATCATCATTCTAATAAATAATAAACAAATATTAATCAATCTCATAACTCACTACTTCAACTGGCTGACATAGTGTAGAATATACTTTAACAGCTCCTGATTCCAAATAACCTTTTTCACCTTCAATCTACAGAAATATTGAATGTGACAGTCTATATATTTCAGTGCCACAATGACTTACTTCAGCTTCCCAGAGATCTATTCCATTGATGTTTTCCAAACTGAGAACTTTTACAACTTTATTTTCTTTATGATTTAGAAAGCCAGGAAAGCACTCCTGAAAACTAGCCACTGTTCGGCCTTCAAGCAAGTATCCTAACTTCAAAACAAGTGGTACTATTGGCTGATAATTTTGGATCTCATGACTCTGATGATCCAGCACTGCAAGATCCACAAGTCAAATGGATTCTCTGCCGCCTAACTGTACTTCTGTCCACCAACCTATGGAAGAGAATTTGCGTTGTTTGTTTTGGCAAAGTCAAGGGGGGTGGGAGGAGTGTTTCCATAGAAATACGTAATGTTAATGACAATAAACTGTTCTTCATAATGATTGCTATGGCTTCCATAAGGTGGTGTTAAGCAAGAGTTGGTTTGTTTTTGTATGTTGTTTTTTTCCTTTAGCAGAGACTTCTGCAGATGCACTTCTGGCTATGCAACAGATGATGGAAAATTTGACGTTGGAGGTCCACATCACCAGCAAGGTGGACTTCTCTTCTGGATCAGTAAACAAGAAAGATAAGGATCTCTCTGTTTGGTTTTCATCTCTACCCTCACCAATTATTGGAATCACAGAGGAACCAGTCTCATCTCAGCGGGAGAATGGTGATGAAGCTCAAGGAGTGGGAGAGGAACCTGACGTCGAGGCAGAGGAGAGATCACACAGTCGAGCGTCAGAGAAGTTGCGATCTACATCAGAGAGTTCAGGGTTTTTTGAGCACAGTGGTATTAGTACTAATGGGGACTCTGGGTTTTTTAAGTCGTTTGATCTCCATACTCCAGTCTCTAGCCAAGGTGAGCCTTCTCCTTCATACAATTGTGTTGATGAGGAAGAGTTGATTGCGGAAGAGTTGATTGCGGAAGAGCAATCTTCCAAGGAAGGGGAAGTTCCTCAGAAAGTTACAGAGAGAGCTGAATCAATTGTAGGTGAACAATTGGAAGTTTCTCGTGAAGTTCAAGAAAGTAAGGAATGTGAAAAAGGCTCGACTGTTTCTGCTAGCAAGAACAAATCTTCAAATAATGGCCTTGCTTCTGAAACCCCATTTGAGAGCTCGAGTCATTCTGTAATGAAAGATTTGGTTTCAGATATTACACCTTCAGTTAATTGCAACCATTCTTCACCGGACAAGCACACTTTAACGGTGGAAGATGTGGAAATGGGCTATGATAGCAAACTTCCAGAACTGGCTGCATTCATACCAGTTGTTGAAATATATACTCAGTTGGGATCTCAGGTGATACATATTGGAATGTAATTATTTAGATGGTTTGTGTTTGTAGAATCCCACCTTTGTAAACCGGGAACTTGTGGAACTTGGACGTGCTATTTGGATTGAGGAAAAGTTTACTTCATGATTTGGTTTTTGTTTCTTTTGTCATGTCTTCATGATTTTTTTCTTTTTCTTTTTTTTTCTTTTGTTCATTTTATCAATCACTTGATTTACTTAATTACCAAAGGACCTTCTTGGAGTTGTATTGAAGTTCATCCTTGTATTTCTGTTACTCTTTCTGTATTATATTAATCATTCAGTGCAAATTAAGTTGCTTAATGTGGAAAGGATCGCACGTCGAACTGAATTATAATGATGTGAAGCGGTGACCCCGTACCTAGTAAGTAGTCGCTAGACCACATCATGAAGATGAGGGCTTGCAGCAGCAATATAAGCTTATATTGCCCTCTTGTATTCTTAATCTGTGGTTAGTGAAAACTATACTGTATATTATTGTACCTGATGAGTAATGCAGTTATTTTAGCGATTAAATGAGAAGGTTTATTACTGGCATGTCTCTGAGAATAATAAAGAATGTAGGTGGAGAAGTTATTGTACATAATAAAATCTGGTGATGAAGTAAAGAGACTGTTGGTTAGTAGCCATTGTTGTTCTGTAGGTATGTAAAGTATGTTTGCTTGTATACATTACCATTTAGTAGTCAAGTCTCTATTATGGGATTTTATTAATATAACTTTACAAATAACAAAGAGAATGAAATAAGGGTGTAATGTGATAAGAAGGGTGGATGAAGGGCAAACTCTAAATACAAAAGAGCAGCCTAGGTTGCTAAAAATAATAATAAAGGAAACTAAAGTGATAATAATTACAGTGTGAGGTAAGTGATGCATTAATAAAATGAGTGGGAGATCTAGAGCACAGACATAAACAACAAAATGTGCAGGAATTGTCTGACTCAAAGTGTGCGATTAATATATCCCATAAGTAAAATATGTAGTGGATATATTTTACACAGCCAAAGCAAGGAAAACATTTGATTGACATAGAAGTGGCTCCCAGAAGTTTACTTTATAGAAAGTGCTTGTTTGGATCTACCAATGCTATGCAATTATGTATATTATCTTTTACTATGCATATTATCTATGAAACTAGCCACTTTTTATTTTATTTGTGTGTGTGTGTGTGTGTGTGTGTGTGTTAACAGTATATCCAGGTTTAGTAATGAATTCTGGACCACTGGCAGGGCTGGTAGTGGTGGTGATGACTCAGAAGAACTATTACCATGTGGCACAAGCCGAGAGACGTCTTCTGGAGATAGAAACAGACCTTCGGACACTCGGAGTGGTGAGGATACATGTGTGTGTGTATATGACATGTGACATGTACATGTTGGTTCAAGTGACATGTGCATGTATATGATGTGTGTGTATTTGTGTAAGTGTGTAGGAGGACTACACCTTGTTGGGCTCTCACCAGTTGGACGCCTCTGGGGATGCGTGGACTGTCCTGCCAATTTTACCAGAGTAATTAATATTTGTAATAATAATAATAAGAAAAACAACAATTTATTTTAACCCTTTCACCAGTGTGACTGTCGTGTGGTAGTTTGAAGTAATATCTCAGGAAAATTGTTTATTAGAGCATGTATTGCCACGCTCAAGTGCTATAGCCTCCACAAGTTAGCTCTTGGATTATTAAGAGAACTTTGGATTTTGAGAGGTGGCATCTCTAAGGTTACTGCAAAATCTTTTAGTTAGAGTTTGGCTAGCTTCAAAATGGCGACCGGGCTGTCAGTTGATGAAGTAGTAGACCCAACAGGAACTTCTGCATTTTAGGTGGTATTATATTTAGTAGGCCAAGTTGGTAAAGAAGATATTAATGCCTATAGGGCCTTATAAACAGAGAGTTGCTTAGGATAGACAACCACGCATTTGCAAGACAAGTCTAGTTGTGAAGATTTGTTCTTTAAGCTTTAGGGCATGCTTACACCTTTCTTTTTTCTGTGGTCTGATATTTAAGTTATATACATACTTTGTTTGCAGACTGACAACGCACGAGGGAAGATGGTATTTGTTTCTTGCGGAGCACACTCGTATAAACTTCACCATTTTGGGCAATTCTCTAGCCAACTTTGACCCCTCTGAGGAATTATTCCTGGGCCACGCCTTGTCAGATCAGGAGCACACCATCACTCACCACTTTGCCCCGCCCCACTCCCTTCGATACCCGCACTTTGCCTCAGGCTTCCTCCTTTCAGCACCTGCTTTACTAAAGTAAGTTGATTCTAAAGTATAGAAGAATAAACAACAAATTGGTTAAGTAGAGCTGCGAGGTATACTTTGGTCATTTAAAGCAACAACAAACAAACAAACAACTTATGTAATACTTTTTTACTGGAAGTTCTCAGTAGCTATGGAGACAATCTAGAATTATGTTGATGAAATATAATGTAGCGAGCAAACTGTTTAAAAATATTTTTTGGTAAAAAATATTTTGTGGGTGGGACAAAAGACCTCGGTAAGATATATAAAGAAGTATTGCCAAATATATTTTGTGGATTTTTTTTCTTTTTAATGTTTGCTGTGTTAGTGTATGTATGTTACTGTTATCATTTATTCCTCAGGGCATCTGGGAATGTACAGCACTTCAAGGAATCGTTTAACATAGACGCAGAGTATGAGGTAAGTGACAACATTTCATTAGCTGTTGCAATTCTTATCTTTCCACCTCTTTTATTTTTATTTTTTTCTTCTGGCTCAGCTGGCTTTGTTTCTCAAATACCATCGGCTCACTAAAACAGAAATTGGACCAGCCCCTCCCCCTGCCCCTCCCTCGTCCACACTTCTCACTCACCTCCCTTCTCTCTGTTTGTCTCCACCCCCTATCCCAGCAGATGGATCCTGCGCTACGGTTCACGACAAATTTATCCCTGAGTGCCCGGGCAGCGACAAAGTCGCAGTCAATCAAGTCCATTTTGCCGTCAAGACTTGCTCCAAGTTTCACGCCTCCAGGCGTAAGTCAATTTGAAGTTAATAAATTAGGGTAGGTATGTGAAGTTTTATTGGAGAGTGAGAGAGGAATGTGCTAAGCCAGCTCTAGTAGGTTGGAAGGTTTGGTGGAAGTGTACGGTGTGTTGTAGTAACTAGTGGTGCGCTCGAATAGCGCAAATGCATGGCGAGCGAGTAAATATGAGTATAGGTAAAGATGATTTGTGAAGGAAATCGCTAAATTTAGGCATGAAGAGTTAACAATAACTGAATTACCTGAATAAACTTTGAAAGCAGTGGCAAAGAAGCGCAGCTTGACAAAGACTTCACAATTGTTTCAAGAAGAGAGTAGCTATAAACGTTTTGGTTGAAACAAAGTTGCGTAAGGCAGTGCAGCAGGATTCTCCGTGCTCGTTAATTGAAAAATACTGGAACTGTGAACGCTTTACCTAACTTACGTAATTAGAAGCTCGGGCGAAAATTTTGGACGTACGCATACATACCTATATATATACATCTGAAATCTCAATTGAACACGACTGAGAGTCAGCTCTATGGAAAAGCTAGAGTGGTTGTCATGAGAGGCTAAACTGTGTCTCATGTGATGTGAGCTGTGTCTCATGTGGTGTGAGCTGTGTCTCATGTGGTGTGAGCTGTGTCTCATGTGATGTGAGCTGTGTCTCATGTGATGTGAGCTGTGTCTCATGTGATGTGAGCTACTCAATTAATATTAAAACGAATAAAATAGAGCAAAGGCTGTATTTTAAATTAAGTATGATAGAAAAAGTGTTGCTTAGTGGTATAGCTACATGTTAATGCGTCACAGCTGTGGATGTACACACAGAAGTACCTTGAAAGTGCTTGGCCAATGGATTATGTTATTACCTAAGTATGTGTACTGAGCAGTGGACAGAAGTACGTAGCTAGCATGTATAAAGGTACTTTAGAAAGTGTTAAATATTCCCTGTGAGAAGTAAGAATGCTTTTAACTGAAAGTTCGTTCGAACAATTTCTGTGTATTTGCAGTGCCAGTAGTGCAGAAGACCTGGGCTCAAGATGTGGGTGTGGCCTCTCTGGTATACTATAGCGACAAGGAAGATAAGAAATACTCTGCAGTGTATTCTGGTGTTCCCAACACAGAAATGGGTAAAGTATGGGTTGAGTGGTGGGTCTTACACAATTAGTAGATTTTGACGTTTAATAAGATAATGAGTCAGGTGGTGGTGACAACTGGCTTTAATCTCTCAGTTGGTAAAAAGGAATTTTCCCTTGCTACAGACACAGTGTGCCAATCACTTCTCATTTTTGTCCACCCTTTTCCTACCATTTTGACTGTTGATACTTCAATTTCAGTAAACAAAAAAAAACCCTGTTAAAAACAACTATTTTAAATGAGTTTCTAATTTAGTGAAAGGAAAATAAGAAGAAAAAATATATAGTGGTTCTGACCTACACTCCTGGCAATAGTTTAGTGCATTGTTTGGAGTTCTCGTGTGACTAACCTGTAATAATGAAAATGTCTCCTCCCCAGCTCTGTAAATAATTTTCTGGCAAGAGCATTGGACATACTTGATCATTTACTCAGCTAAAACTCTCAGTAGAACTTTTTAGTAAATGACTTCTGAAGCTAGAAAATACTACTAAATGTACAGCTAGGTAAATGTCGTGCCCAGTTTTGTTGTGTGTTTTTTTTCCTACTTTCAAGATGTAAAGTAGACAGTTCTACAGCTGTTATTGCTGTTGAGAGTGAGACTGCAAAGTACCACAGAATAGAAACACTGATTGGAGTAACTCAGTGGTGGATAAAAGAACTTGATATATATTAGGAGATAGTATCTAATGGCTACAAAAATAAAAGCGAAGACAATATTTAAGACTGGAATACATTAGACAAATAAAATAATGACACATTGAATATCGAGTTCAGTTAGTAGAGTTCCTGTGATGGAAAGGCTACCTAGACTCTGTCCTGCCAATGGCAAACAGTTTCACATCACTAACGTTTGGATATTCTGCCTCCACTACATCCTTGCATGCACACAGAGTACTGCCAGAAGTCCAGACATCATCCAAGATGACCACTGTCCCAGTGTGATCAGGTGGAGTGGATGGTACTTCAGGCTTCTTGACAGCAATGGTACCAGAGTGTTTACTCTTGTATCGAAGTCCAGGTGTTTCAGTGGATTTGGAAACTCCTTTTATTCGACATAGAGTTATGAAGTCCACTACTAGCGTTGGATTCTTTCTGCGAAACTCTTTCACTATGTCATAGAGAAACCCTTCAGGGTTAGGATTTTCTTTATGGCCTGGAGCTATGGCTAAAATCACCGGCTTCTTTATTTGTCTTTTGAGCCAAGCTTGAACTCTGTTTAAGAACTGAATTCTTCGATCTTCACTATAAACTTGGTCTTTTTTAAGAAATACTATAGTTGCAGAGTCATAATCCTCACAAACACCGACAGGGTAATAACGAATCATATAAGAATCAGGTTCAGTTGGGTCAGTCATGGTGTTGGCCAGTAGTGTTCCGAGTGAACTGGTTACTAAGTGCATATAAATACGGGAAATTGCTTCTCCGAACCGGAATCAAAGGAAGTACGGACACTACTAAGTATGAATAGTTAGATTGCTTGGGGGACTTCCCTGGGGACTTCCCTGGGGAATTTCAGATAACTTTATTAATGGGAATATCCTCCAATATCTGTGGTTACAGTGAATATCATATTTCTCACCACATGTGACATTGCTGATCTACTTGTTGCTGTTTCAAATAATGTATTAATGTAAACTATAATGTGTGTGTATATATATAGTGCTTTCAGCATTGTGAAATCAAGCTGAATAAGTACGTGTGGTAAAGCTATTTTTCATTTAAAATATGTATGTGTGTGCGTGTGTCTCCAGGTCATTGTAGTAAGACAATTGCTATAGTTCGCACATTTCATGCTCTCTCTGAGACCACGCCTCTCAAGTGGCTGATGGTTGCCGATGACGACACGTTACTGAGGTATAGGGTGATATCACCACATGTGTATAAATACTGTTAGTTTGTGTATCTTTTGTGAGTTTTTGTCATTGTTGTTGTTGTTATTGTTTTTGTTCCCATAGTATCCCAAGGCTGTTGCGTCTCCTTCGTTGCTATGATCACACTCGACCCATCCTACTTGGTGAAGTGTATGGATTCAAGGCTCACACAAAGGAAGGCTATTCCTTCATCACAGGAGGTGGAGGGTGAGGAAAGACATTCACTAAGTGTAAGGACTTGTAACTTAAATCAACTCTGTTCACAACAACAAGTGCAGTTTCATACAGGATTTTTTTCTGGGGAGGGGAGGGGAGGGAGCACACGTTTGTTTGACCATGCCCACTTTTGCTGAAACCACACCCATTTGGTTAAAAATCATCTCATGTCTAGAATTAGTGACTAAATGTTATTAATTTATTTCATGAAATTCTGGGGGGAGGGGGACCCGGGGCACCCCTACCTCTGTATGAAACCCCGAGCTGATTATCATTTCATTTCCAGTTTTACTTCATTCTTTTGTTATAATTTAGGTCACGTGTGAGTGAGTGATTTATGTCCTTGCAACAATACTTGATACTGGCATTTCAATATGGTACACAGTCTAATGCTTTCCCATGCAGAACAAGAAGTGGAAGGGATTAATGGAGCACCTTAATTAGCTAATATCCGCAGTTATAATGCTGAAAAATATTATTTTATCATGAGAGAGAAAGTGGGAGAGAGTGAATGTTCAATCCAAACCACGGAGCCTCCTTGTCCATTTCTGAATCACTTAAATGGTGCATTAAAATTATTGAAGAAGAAGGCTTCCTGTTATGATTTTAGAATTCATCACTTTATTATTGCCACATATATTTCAGGATTGTGCTGAGTGTTGGAGCTGTGGCTAGCTTCATGAAGTCTGCCATGGACTGTCCAGCTTCTGACCATCCAGATGACATGTACCTCGGCACCGTTGCCAAGGTTCTGGAGTGGGATGTCGTACACTCATCATTATTCCATCAGGTAAAGGGTCAATGTAGATAGTTAGAATGCAGTACTAATGGGTAGGTAAAGTAATGATTCTATAATTCTATCCTAAAGATGTAATTACAAAAACAGTAAGTGCTGAAGCATTGCTAAGATTAAAATTTTTTCCCATAATTAATAGACCAGTGGAAAATATAGAATCACTAAATTCATTTCTTGGTTGATGAGATAAGTTTGTCAAATCTTATTCTTTAATTTCTAACCTCTAGTTCGTTCTATATTCATTCTAGTCGCAACCTCCTAGCTTTTCTACTGAAGTTCTTCGAATGCAAGAAAGCGTCTCTTTCCATCGCCATTCTCCTCTCGATCCTTATCAGGTGTACACTCAATACTTGAAAGATGAAAGAAACACTGATCGTCTTACAAACAAACATACATCTGACAAAATGGAACTGTAATTTTTAAAGACATTTAAACCGCAATCATTTTCAATCCATTTTATTTTTTAATTTCCCCTTTCAATTTCTAATATTCAGTACAGTCAGGGGTTGTTGTTCTTTATGAATTTTTTGCTTGTGGGGCTAACAACTAGGGAACCGCCGCAGCAATAGAAGGATTAGGAAATTCCAGTGACGCCTTCAAGGTAGTTGTTGCTGCCACCAGAGTCTCACTCTGTAGGTGATTGAGCGCCCCAGGATTGACGGAATCCTCATAACAGTGTTTTAATAAAGTGAAGGAGAAGCTGAGGAATGACGGGACACACAAACAATACACACGAAGTACAGACTGACTACAAAAAATAAAGTGTGGTGACTTATATTCAACAGGAGCATGCCCAGTTTACACTGACCACAGACCCCGAATTGATTACACACACGCAAACAGATATTAAAGCTACATGTATGTGTACTAGCTACATTGAAACAGTCCTTCCAATAGCGATAAGTTTGACATCCTCTACTTGGGGAAATTTTTGTCGAACAACTTCTTCACAGACTTGCAGCGTGCTACCTGATGTCCAAACGTCATCCAAGATGACCACAACTTTCCCTGAGCAGTCTGGAGAGTTTGGGCTGACTTCTATTGTCCCTCGGTGAGTGAGTTTAGACCTTGGGCCTTCGGAAGTCGCCGACTTACGTACAGTTTTGGTCCTGACCAGGATCATTTTCTGTTGAAATGGAAGGGCCTTTCTTTCAGCTTTACACTTTTCTTCAAGCTTTTGGACAATTTCATGCGCCAGTCCATTGGGTTCCGGCTCTTCCTTGTGGCCAGGAACAAGTGCAAGGACAATGCCTTCACCTAACTTCTTTAGTTCCTCCTCTAACCACTGATGAACCTTAGCACAGAACCCGGGTCTTTCACTCATGCGAACAAAGCCTTGTTTTAAATAAGAGATAGTTTGAGAGTCACTACCAGGAGTGTGCATGGGGTTTCGTCCTTTAGAATACGGATGGTAGTCCATCATCTTGGAGTGAGGCTCTTCATCTTGCTCTTGGCCGGGTTCATCATAGTTCCAGTCTTCTTCACCATATGATGCCATCTTTTTAATAATACTCGTATAGGTGCAAAAGGATTTAGATTTATAGTCTAATGTGTGATGCAGAAAAACTTTCCCCGGGAAACTACCTGTAGTGATACGGCTTCCTTGAACCATGATGAATCAGATAAACATATTCTGGCAACCTTATATGGTAGAATAAAAAGATTACTTAACATTATGAATTTAATTAAGGTTCTGGCAACTTTATACAAAGATTCCTTAACACTAAGACTTTAATTAACTATCTAGTGGTCATCGTCAGCAGTACAGACTTACTTTGAGTACAAAAGTGTAAACTCATCAATATTTAAAATAAGCTCCAACCCCTCACTTTTACAAAGTAGTCCTGGAAGCCTAGTCAAGGAGTACATCTTATGGCCCCATGCCTGTTGTAGCCTAGCCTAAGGATTCCAGAGACTGCAGTTCAGCAAATTTGCTCTTCTCCTAGATGCATCATAATACAGTGACTAGTTAAACTCGTGTACCATTTTTATCTTTATGATATTCTATTCTAAAGATTTTATTTTCACAAAGTGGGTATTTAATGCAGTTAGCTAATTATAGTTTTGTACTTATTAGCAACTTATACAAATGTTTTAGATAGAGTGGTATTAGAGCTATGACATCTCTTGAATTTACTTCAGTTTTAAATTTTATGTAGACCACTTTTTAGTGAAGCTGACACACTTTCTACAGTCTCTAGTACACTCTAATACCAGTGTCTTATTGTTTTACATGTAATATTCCTCTGTATTGTGTAGGAATCATACAAACATAGCATGTCACATACAATATATTTGATGAAATATGAATACAGTTAAAGAATATGTATAATGATAGGATTTGATATGATACTTATTTAATGAATCTTTTCATCCTCAGCCTCAATCACTGGCCGTGACAGCAATGGCACTCCTGCATTTCAAACATTTTTTTTTATATAATGACAAGAGTTAAAAGCTAATTCATCTGGTTAAATACCTATAAGTAATAATTTAGCTAAATAGTAAATGTCTAAAACTCTACATGATAAATCCGTTAAAAAAATGTAATGATAATACTGTAACGATATAAACTGCTAGCATGCGAGTTTAACAAAGTGGTTGATAGGTTTGGTTCAGTCTGAGACTCAATATGGTTGAGTGTAACAGCATTCCCTTGTCTGTATTCATAGTGTCTAGATTTGTACTGCACAATTCCAGTCTTTCTTATATCTAATTATTCAACTAACTCTAGAGATGCTGTTCTTGGCTGAATAGAGCATGTTGTATGGATGGAAGCATTATTTTGTATATAGCCGCTTTTGTGAGCTCCACATTCCTCTGAATGCATAACATCATGATAGAATTCAATGATCACATCTGAGCGAGCCTTCTCCTCTGCTAAAGAATTCTTATAGTCTGCTAATTCCTGCTTCATGCTCTGCATCATGGTGATGAGGCTCTTGTTTTTGGCTATATTGTATAAAATGAATCATATGACATTCATTGGGTTGATAGACTTACATTTGGCAGATTCTAGTTGGACATGTGTATTCTGTAGTTATAACTCGTATCCATCTCTCTGTTGTTCAGCTTCCTCAATTTGTTTCTGTACCAATATACATTTTAGTTTGATACCATTACTATTGATAGAATATAATACCTTAGATGTTTTTAGCTTATCTTCAATTTGATGGAATAGTCCGTTGTTCTCTTTCAATGAATCCTTTCCAATTATGTTAGCATCAAATTTTTGAGTCAAGTTTGCCTTTCCAAAGAATTCTTTCATGCTGCAGCAGAGTATGTTAAACTCTGTACTACTGAGATCTGTCCTTGTACCATTCTTCTCTGCAGCATGGGTATTTTCAATAGCAAGTTCTCACTGTAGCCTTTGCATCAAAGATTCCATGTCTTTGTTATCTTTTAGCATCTAAGTATAGTTAGTATAATTTACATAAGTATCTCCAACATGTATTTTGAGACTATACCTGCAAATACTGAGCATCCTTCTGACTTAGTAACATCTCCAGTTGATAGCGCTCCTCTGCTAACTATTCTCTTTAGTGGCCTACAAGTCCTCCAGATCAAATTTAAGGCTAGCAATTGTTTTGATAAAATACTTTTTCTCAGTTGCTAAGTGAGAATTTTCCACTTCAATTGTATCCACTTGTTTTTGGAGTTGTTGTAATTTAGCTTGCAGATTGTTCAAGTCCAGAAGGTAGGTATCTTCAGAATCCTGAAGTAAAGAATTATACATTCACCTTCACTACTGTTACCAAGATACAACCATACCTTAAAACTCGAGGCACACTGTTCAGCATCTACCTTTTGTTTAGTCAATAGTTGTACTTTGTCTTCTAGGTTTGTAATCAAATTGCCCAATTCTTCAATCTTTGTTTTCATACAGTAAGTGTGAAAGACAGCTTTACCACTTCTTTCAATAAGCTCTGCAATTTGACCTGCACAATAATATATATCACACATACCCATAAATTTAATATATAATAACATATTTCACTACAGTAAACATTTTGTAATAACTTTATCTACTCACATTCTTTCTTTATAATCTGTTTCCTTAGAGTCAGGTTAGAAATGATAATCCCACTTAGAATTAGAACACACACAACCACTGGAATTCCATTGCTCTATATATATTATATGTAAATATGAAACATTATTACATATAAAACATAAACTTACACATACAAAGTCTTCACATGTCTCCCATAAAATGTATATATGATCAAAGAGACCTACGTATAGTTCCATTATCTTCAGTCCTTGCAACAATGTAGAGGTTATTGAAGAAAGTCCTTTAATGAACCAAGAGTTTGCTCTTTCATTATTAGCAGCAATAGAATCAGATTCATTGCTGTTTATTTCAGTGAGATGTTTGGCATGTTTGACTAGATATCCTTTATCATCATTCTAATAAATAATAATCAATTAATCAAAGTCATTAAAAATATTTCTCATAACTCACTACTTCAACTGGCTGACATAGTGTAGAATATACTTTAACAGCTCCTGATTCCAAATAACCTTTTTCACCTTCAATCTACAGAAATATTGAATGTGATAGTCTATATATTTCAGTGCCACAATGACTTACTTCAGCTTCCCAGAGATCTATTCCATTGATATTTTCCAAGCTGAGAACTTTTACAACTTTATTTTCTTTATGATTTAGAAAGCCAGGAAAGTACACCTGAAAACTAGCCACTGTTCGGCCTTCAAAAATGGTAACTATAAATTATTACACTTGTAAGTATGGAACAATTATGCTGATAATAACAACAGTTTATTAAAATTGATTTATTAAATATTGATCTTACGTGTGCAATCTGTATTGCAGCATTTCCTAGCGCAGATGTTCAAAATAAGTACGCTCCACACAGTGAGCGTTAAATACAGAGTGTTCCTCGACATTAGGGTCGTTTTCTCTACCAAAACTTTCACTTTCCCGCTGTAACAAGTCACAGTAAGACCCACAGAAAATACTCCAGGTATGATCTGCGAATATAGCGTACACGCTAGTTGCTCTTAATACGCTACTTACCGCACTGCGCGCTCTAGAGAAAAAGGAACAGACACGATATCATTGATTCGCAGGCTGCACCTTTGACTTCAATAAGAGCAGGTGTAATAAGTAGTCTTGTACATTATTGGAGGATATTCTGCAAAATCTCTAGAAACTCTTTGAATAGTCTTACTTAGCTAATTCTGCTATATATGGGGCAGTATAATAAAAACTGATCTTTCTTTTGTTTAGTATCGGCAGTCTCAAAAATATCTCTTTACGACGTGCCTTGACTATTTGACCGCCATTAGCTACTATTATTTCCAGACTTATCTGTAAACTAGTGATGTGCTCTAATAGCACAAAATAGCGAAGCGAGCGATGCATGTTCCCTGTAATTGCAGCTATTCCATGCATGCTTGGTGTGGCTACAAAATACTGTCAAAGTGAGAAAACAATAGTGGTAGCTTTTTTCTATGATGAAGGCTAATTGCGCCTTACGTAACGCGGTCACGGGCGCACGCGAGACACAGAGGATTGATTGCTTGGTGGGAGGGTGACACTAAGCGAGAGAAAGAAGGCGAACGTTTGAAGATTGCCTCTGGGACAGTATTATCGAACGATAGAGTACGCTCTAGGCTATTGGGAAAGCATAAATTCGACGCTAAGGAGCTGTTCCCGACTTAAAAATAACCAAGTACTCGCACCGTTTGGCAAAAACATTTATGGCATCACACTGAGGCTCTTAGTAAGCACACTAGTAAGGTTGGAAGTATAGTTTCATGGCTGAAGCAGTTTGCTACTTGATCATAGAGGTAAGAGAAAGTGTTTTTGCACGCATCTGTCTTACATTCAGGAAGAATTTGTTGATATTTATTTAGGGTGTGTTTTATTTTGAACTGAGCAATCTTTTATAAATTTTGTGAACAGAGAAGCTTTTTATGGCTTTTGTGCATGAAAACAGGTACATCACAAATAAATGATAGAATATTTTAGTGTATTTAGTTTGGTACTCCAAGGTGTCTTTACTTTTGATGTGCTGGTAGGCTGCATTGTTGACAGAATAGTTAGTGATCTTACTATCAAGTGCAACTGGTCATAGCATACTAGAAGTATATGTCAGAGGGCTCCCTGCAGTCTCACCTGTTGTATAACAATATTTATTTTTACTTATTGTTATAAAGAATGTGGTTAAAATTCCTGTAGAAATCGCTACCTTTCAGAATCATCAATTCCGTTCTCTCGTCAGAGTCCTTGACCATCTAGTGACTGCTGCAGTCACTACACCCATCAGTACTGAAGTCATTCTTGCAGTCATTAAACTCCTCGTCACTACCATCAGAGTTACTGCCATTCTGGTCACTGCCATCCTTGTCACTGCCATGCTGTGCCAGGTCAAGAATAACGTCTTCATCACTAGGATGCTGAAGTGCCAGTGTTCCACTTGCCAAGATAGCTTTCTACTTGTTTTATCATGAGCAGTTATAGCTAAAGTAATATTGGGTTCTAAAAAATTATTCTGTTACCTTTATTATTTTATGAATTATATTTTCAATTTATACTTTATCAGAAAGAAGTCTTATTGTTGTGACAAAATTTACTCAACATTTTCTTATGGCAGTCTATGTATTTTATAAGCCTAAAATATACTTACAACAATATAGAATCGTCTGCAATTGTGATTGGTGGCTTCCTTGACTCCACAAAGCTGTAGGGCGAAATGGACGCGAAGACGCATTTTTGACGCATTTCTGCGTCCTCCGCGGTTATCGATTTTTCTTAATTGACGCATATTTGCGTCATTCGCGTGTAATCGGTTAACCGATTACTTCCGGAATTAATTACTGCCGCGGGGCGCCGTAAAACGGAATTCTTTTTTGGACGCGGTCGCGGTCGACCCTTCTAGAAGGAGTTACTTGAAAGCTACAGCAGCTAACTACAAATTATTATCTATTATCAATCTTACTTGGTTGTACTTTAACCACAAAGACTCCAGGCTAGGCTACCTCAGTCCAAACAGTTGTAATAAAACCAAACTGAAGCTGCTTTTCTCTGGCCGCGTTTATGCGCCTATCGGAACTACCGGTTTTTAGTTCGTGGTCGCGTATACGCGCCTATCGGAACTAATCGGTTAAGAGGACTAAGTCGTTCACTGAGATGTTAGTATTTGCTTGGGCCTTCTTCCATCTGATACGAGATTGTAAGTGTGATAAAAAATAGCCCTTGCAGGATATCCACAGCTTTTGCTGGAGTTCTCTGTACCAACTGCCACCTCCTCAGGTAGGACTTCTTGGTGGTGGTGTTGGCATTCTTGACTGGAGGTGCTAGCAGGGCTCTCCCGATCAAGAAGTGTCCAGGTGTCAATGTCAGATCTTCCTCTGGGTCTCTGGCAAGCTCATTACCAGAGCCCTCCTTTTCTGTTGTGGGGATGGATTTCGCCGGGCCATTCGAGTTGAAGAGGGGCCACACCAGAAAACCTGTGGTGCTCAAAGCATACATCTGTCTGTTTATTTGCATGGCCACCAAGGCCATACACCTGGAGGTGTGCTCCTCTCTGACACAGAGGAATTCTTAGCAGCATTCCACCGCTTCAGCCACAGAAGGAGAACCCCAGAAGTGGTATTTTCTGACAACGGTTCTAATTTCGTTGGAGCAAGTAAGGAACTGAAGCAGATTCAGAAGATGCTCCATGACTCAGAACACTCAGTCTCTCACCTCTCTGCCGCCAAGGAAATCAAGTGGCACCACACTCCACCGAGATCACCCACTTTGGGGGCATATGGGAGGCAGGAGTTCGTGAAATGAAGAGTCTGCTTAAGAAACTGACAGCCATGAGATAATGCCATGTGCCATGAGATATTGAGTGGGATCTCACAGATCAAGTACCTAAAAATATCATTGTGACGATATCTAGGGTGGAATAATATGTATATATTATATAGTTTTGGCATGTGAGTGAGTGAAATTGTATCCAATATAATATGAATATATCAATAAGGTATTTTCTTGTGCTGTTGGTTTTAGCAAAATATAGCTATATTGAGTATCTTATCAAGTCCCAAGATCACATCAGTGGGAAAAAAGAAGCTTGCATTGGCGAGCAAAGAAAAGTCTAGAATTCAGATAGGGTTACATGTATATGACAGTCAAACCTGGTTAGTTGGTGATAGTTTACTTGACTCTACTCTAATGTACTGAATAAAGTTGTGATTGCAATGCTGAATGAAAGGAGTACCTATCAGTAAGATCGATCTGTTTCGAGAATTGCTTGAAGAACATTAGAAGCTCAACTAATCTCCAGGCAACTGATTACATTAATATATCAGGAAGAATTGAGTAGGATAAAGCAGGAGATTCTCAATCAGCTATTGTCCGTTATTTTTGATGAAACGACTGTACCTACATCTGTGAAGCTCTTGTTGTAGCCCTATGCTACCTTGTAGATGACAGGGAGCTGATGCAGAGTGTAGGACAGGAAAAGCTTCTAGCTAAGACTACGACAGGAGAAAATGTGTTGTTGTCATTCTTTCAACAGAGTTTGCGATATCTTCCAGTATGATTGTTGCAACTATGCATGACAGAGCATCTGTCAATGAAAGGACAAACAAAGTTGTGTATAATGAACTGCTAGATGTGTGATGAATTATGTGGGGGAATGAATACTTATGACTTCTGTGACAATTGCGATGGCTTTGTTTTCATGGAGCCCAAAAATCCCGTTAGTTGTGGAGCTTAAATTGATCTCTCAGCCCCTTCTTACTCCTCAAGACTCTGAGGGCAAGTCCTTGATAACACAGCAAAAAGTACAAAGCTAAAAATTTGAAATAGCTACTACAGTTGTTGCCTCTATGTCTAGCCATCATTACCCAATGTTGCTGCTGTGGCAAAGGCTGAATTCTAATGGAAATGTTTCACAAGAGCAAATGCTGCTTCACTACTCAAAGGCACGTGTACAGTCTAATAAATAATTAATTATTTCTACTTAAAATATAATTATGATCTAAAACCTGTTTTGGTTGCCTTACAGCATTTCCATTTTTGAATTCACAAGAAACTATTGATATGCCATTGATGATATCTCTACAGAGATTGATGGTGGAAGGGACATGCTGTCGAGCTTTCTAAATGGGCTAATACCTTTATTTAGTCCAGCCATCATCAGCTGCAGCAGAGAGGTAATTTATTCAATTTTACAAAGATTTATTATGCAACGGCAGTCATCTTTGGAAGGCTACACAGAATTTTCTGTAGTTACTTTGCTAGAGTAATAAAAAAGTGCCAGGCCCATAGGCAGGGGTGGGGGGGGGGGGGACAGCTTACGTTTTTTTTATACAATACATCAAATTTACTATACATGTAATACAAGCTTAATTCTTTTATATATAGTCAATTGAGGCATGTAAGCATTAATTGTCAAGCTTAGTATCATAACATTTGTGCAGCTAAGTAGTTAAGCAGTTTATGCTATGTATTTTTTTGTTGTTAAAAATTTACACTAATAGGTTTAGATAAAGCAAGGAAGAAAAAATCTCCATCCTTTGCTGGATTTTTATGTGCTAAAACTAAGAGATGGCGGTCAATCTTTTATCTCCAGTTTGTATATAAGCTATGGCAGAAAAAACCTGTAAAAACAAACTGTCTGACAACTTAGCATATGGCTTATGAGAGTTGCCATTGAAAGTTACAAATTAAATTTTACTGAATTATTAAACAGAATAGTTACGGGATCATACATTAAAATTGCGGCATTTGTCACTCTTTTATTGCCTTTTCGCTTTTTGGGAGGGGGAAAGATTTCTGCTTCACCTCTATGAAACCAAGATGATGGTTTAGTAAAATGGAATTGATCAAAACCAGATTCAAAAGTCAATTAGCTCACTCCAACTTAACAATTTAATGAAAATAGCAGTGGAAGGTGACCATCACTGGGAGGTGTTTGCTTTTGGCGACTTAGCTGCAAGTTATATGGCTCTAATCATAGACAGAAACTTCTATGCAGCGATACACTTGTTTTATAAAAAGAGGCACTATTAGTATAGGTAAATACACATGTTTAAAGCACTGCAAGGGCCCCTTACACACTAGAATGCACAGTGCTAACACTCCAGTGTATAGTGTTGGTATTTGTACTAACTTTTGTAAAATCTATTGAAGTTGTAAATGTTCCTACTGGATTTCTTTTCTGTAGAGAAAATCCAGTTAGGCAACAATTAGGTACAGGATAGAGCAAACTTTTAAACTTAATTTGCAGGATATGTTACCTTATCCTCTGTCGCAATATAGCTAATGAAACAATTGTAGATAGCTAGCCTCCAGGGAAAGTACAATATATCTATTTTAGCATAACTTTTTTTTTAATCTTTAAAGAGGCTGAACTCATACCTGCAAGATGCAAGACATCTATTAAGTTCCTTTACATTCATTTGTGTGACATATTAAATTAGTACTAGGGTTCAATGAAGTATTCTGTACATAAACACCCAAAACGAGTTGGTTAGCATTGAAATGAACCAATTAAGGAAATAGAATTGGAAAATGCATTCATTCGAATTGTACACTCATTTTTGCATCGTAACTATCAACCCTGTTGAGCCCCCCATTTGAAATTTCTGATTGTGCACCTGAATTGCTACTCTTCTATTGCTCATGTTCACAATTTTTGTTGGCAAAAGCTGTTTGTTTTTATCATTTAAGCACAGTTATGATTGTATAACTCATTAATTAAACAAGCAAGGAGACAGAAAGCAATAAACGTTGAAAAAGCAATATTGGCGGGGAGCAAAACATGTATTTTTGAGCATAGAAACAAAGCAAAATAGGTGGAAAAAACAACAAATTTGATCTAGGCCTTCATCACAGGAGTATATTGACAGAACAGCATTGAGAGCCCAGCCACGTCAAAATTAGAACAGGTAATTTTAAGAAAATCATTTCAAGAACTTGCCTGTGATCAAGTTTAACTAATCAAATATTTGAAGTTGCAAGATAATGAACAACACCAGGTGAACAGACATTATGTACCAACCAACACTTTATTAAACATCATGATAATTGCAAAATCCAAGTTGGGAGGAAGGGAGAGCTGAAGCAGCTATTATTTACCTGGCTAATAATTTATGTGCAAATCAACAACAACATAAAAAAACAACTGCACTGTAAACCAAAAGGTGTGTAGTTCACACCAAATTAAGCGTGAATAACTTGTAACAATAGTCACACCAAAATATGGTGTGATGCGCACACCCCATCGTTTGGGTGTGAAGTACACACCAAATTTAGTGTGAATTCTCACCACAATCACTATGAACTCATACTTGCATTAATGCTGAATTATCTTAAGTTACATTGATTCTAGCAATACATATCAACATTTTTTTCCCAAAAAGAGATTGATGTAATCCCAGATTTCATTAATCAGACGACTAAAATCTTAGTCAACTCTCTTATCTAGCACTCAAGTGTACGAAACATTTATAAGGTAGATTACAATGATAATAGCATTGGTTTTTGCATGCACATGAATATAATTAATGTTCGGTTAAGGGTCCATGCTATTCCATAGAGTGTGAATTTCACACTAAGTGTGCATTCACACTAGAAAGAAAGTGTGAAGGACACACTATGCATAGGTGGTGGGCATTCACACCACCATTTTGGTGTGAAATTGGTGGGTTTTCACGCTATAATTTTTACAGTGTGGTTATCAACTTTGGACATATTATATTATCAAGAGATTGTTCTTAAAACACAGGGAAGAACTCATTCATGATAAAAAGCCAGTCCAGAAAGGACCATGACCATAGATCTAACAGGCTGGGATGCAGTGTCACAGAATTTTTGGGAAGGTGGAGACTGTTTTAAAGTGTTCAGCCTCTTACCCCCCATAAATTGTAGAATTGGGAAATAATCAAAATACATCTCTTTTTATGTAGAGCATTGTTCTATAGCTGTGATACCCTAAACTGGCTACTTATTAGCCCGTCTTTCATATGCTGGAAAATGAACTAGATAATAACGGATGTATTTACTATTAATTGAAACAGCTTTGCCGATCATAAAAGTTGAATTTTATAGTTATAGTCAACAAAAACAAAACAAAAATCATCTTATCTGTCTAATTATGTTGGTAACATATTGTTGTAGAGCACACCTGAGAAGCAAACCTGATGAGAAGCAATTTACTCTATAAGTAGCAGTAATTGTTAAGCAATGCTTTCATCAGTAATTGATTATGAATACACAGGAGAAAGAAATTTATAAACTTATAAGGAAACAACATTACAAACTACTTTTAAAAGTCATAGCTAACAACATCCTCCTGAGATGATTCACAAATCAATTGACTACATCAAATAAGCTGAAGCTGTTGTCACGAAATTCTCCATTTCTCTTCTTTGAAATTGGGGATACTATAACTCCATAAGCTAAATTCTTTTCAACAATGTTTACACTTTCATCACTATCTGTTGGTTCACCAATTCTCTCGTATCTTTGCTTTATTCTAAAGAATTCATTACGTTGTAATAATTATTAGACAACTATCACCTTTAAACTTACTTAAGTCTCCTTAGCAGAACGGATTGAACCACCACTATAACTCCAAATATCCCTACAATCACTATAGCTATAATGATAATTCCTACAACACCAACCACAGCAATCACACTACACGCAGGTGACATTGTAACAGTTCTTGCGTCATTCGCTTTTGCTGGGGAGCGTAACCTGACCGTAAAGTAATGGAGGGGCCGGTCTCACTTAGCCACACCTTCAACCTCACCTATAAGCTACCACCCGGTTCAGGAACTTTTTCCACTTCGGTTAGTGAAAATATTACGGAACTCGCACAGTTTTTAAGTGCTTGAAACTTGGAACTACACGCTTTTTTTTTTACGCGTTGCAGACTAGTGGGTGAGAGGGAGCTACTAGTCTATGCGCATGCGTCTCTCAAAGTCGCGTGGGTGGCTTTTCGAGTGGCCTTGGAGTGAGAAGCCATTTTAGTGAGATTGTGGAGACTTAAGAAGCCTTAGAAGCTAGAACGTTGCAAACTGGGAATGGGAGATGACACTGAAGAAATGGAGGTTGATGTCCCTGAGCAAGTTGGAGAATCACATCCTGTTCAGAAAAGGTTCTTTAAAGCCCAGGTCAGATATATGAAGGAATACTGTTTAGTGAATAGTTTTGTGTTTGCAATATTCTTAGTGATCCTGAGTGACTTGGTTGTCTTAATACAATGGTCATATCTGGATTAATATATGCACATGCATACTAGAATGTATAATCTAACTACTAACTGCTACACAAAGGAAATAAAGGGTGCAATACAACATGTTCACAGCATTTCAATTCTAACAAGCTTGCTGTATAAAAGTGTGACAACACATTACGTGAGAGTGGGAAATCACCATGCATTTTGTTTGAGATGTCTGCCACCCGAAAGTGGTTGTAATGTTCAGCTACCACAAATGTGGAAAGTCAATAATTGGGGCACACTCTATGAGAGCTACAAACAAGTCGTTTTTCCCAGACCCTTTCCTTCTTCGTTGTTAAACGGTCTGGCTACACAAGAATAGCTATAGTCTGTTCAGGTTGAATTGGCGCGGAATTTTTAAAAAGAAGTAGCTATACTTCCAGGGTTTGCACCATTCAAAAGCTCATGCCGAAGTGGTCCAACTTCCCTTTAAAAACTTCTGAGCAGGCAGGAAAGTGCTGTTTGAAAATCCAATAGAATTTGTGTGAATAAATAAAACCACTTTTTTCCCGTGCTATATGTGCCCGTATTTAGTCACACGCTCTCACCCAGTTGACCATGTGCAAAGTACCCGAATCGCCTGTAAACAAAAAGCAGTCGTTTACTTATACCTTTGTTTCTAGCCTTCTACTTAACATTCTGGTATGTGCTAGGCTGTTGGTGTCAGTAGGTATTGAACAAAAGCAGGCTGCTATGTGAGGCAAGTCTGTAATCATCCACTCAGATTTTTGTTACTAGTTCAATTAGCCAATTGCAGTTTATTGAACAAGAATAAACGATTTATCATTAATAGACTGTATAATATGCCATTATTTATGCCTTATATGTAATGTCTCTTATGTCAAATATATAATGTATTACAAAATAATTTATATTTAATATTAAAAATAAATAATGGATGACAACGATTACAAATATATTGATATAAATATTCTGAGTGAAGGGTTACAAAGCAATACTGGAATGTGTGATGGCCATAGCTAAAGTAACAGGGGATGTACTGGATTCTTCAGTATTACTGTCAACTACTTTTGGTGTTCACTATGCCATAAAGACAAAAAATAATTTAAAAGCTTTAACACAAAGCAGTCGGGCTTATTTCAGATGGGATGTATATGCAGTCATAGTCCTGTACTTCTGAAAATTTGCATGACAGTAGCAGCTCCGAATCCCTCTTTACGACCTTCAGCTGTTCTTCGCGTACTATTGCACCAACAATGCACCAGGACAGGGGCAGATCCAATGCTAATGACAGGGAAAGGCCCAAATGTATTTAGGTCGAAGCTTACGAATTCAATTAGAGTGTTAATGATTATACCAGGCCTTTTTAGGGGAGGCATTTTGCCCCCACTGAAAATAGTTTGCCCTCCCCCCTTGAAGATTATTATGACCTTCATTGTGACATTTGTCATCAAATTTTCATCAATTTTATGGAAATGAGAAATCCCCCCCTGAAATTTCAAAAATTTTAATTTGACCTCTCTCATAGGGCGTCGTCTTTTCCCCCTATAACGCCCATTTGATATTCAAAGAGCTATCCACCCCCAGATGCTCATACTGTTATTTTGGATGAACATGACTATTAAACACACTCATATAAGTGGGTGGGTTTCCCAGAAATGCCCATGCCATGGACAGGTTACGACTAAGCTGAACAATTACGTTTTTAGTGGCTCTCAAGGAATCTTGTAAACCGTACTTGTAAGCCACTATGATTCGTAACATTCAGTGTTTGAAAAAGTGAAGTGAGTGTCCGGCTCTATTCCTACAAATCTTTACCTAAAGGTCATCAATTTTGTACTCCATCAAAAAAGCTACTAATATTGAGCTTAGTCAATATATTGATGATGGCTTGAACACATACACCTAGTGTCTTGCTTTGCTATGCTCATAGTTTGATTGTGTATGTTATTAATTATAGGTACAATGTTTAAATCGTTATTTTGATAACGGAATGACTGGGTCCTCAAAGGAATTATTGCCAATGATTGCTGGAGCAGCTGAAGATACCGGTCTGTCTGTTGCTCAAGTTAAGGTGAGCTTAAATTAGGAACACCTACTTGCAATTAATAAATTGTTATTTGCAGCGCTGGATCAAAAAGAAGAGCTATTTGAGAAAGCATGCTAAACAGAGAGAGCCAATCATGAAGCATCACTCTCTGAATCCATGGCAACATTTTCTGAAAGAGTTTGGACAAACTAATGGTAAACTTTTATGGATGAACATATTTGTGCCAAGTTGGTCAGTACTTGTGGTCACCTAAACCACTAAATCTTATTCAAGGAGTTGAAACTATATGCATATTATATGAGGTCTACTTCTAGCTTATGTAACTAAGATAAGCTGTCATTATGTAAATTATGATACCTTACCATTTAACAAGATACACACATTAATTTACTTCCTCATAAAAGTTTCTTTATTTCCGTTTAGCTGGAAAAGAAGCCATGAAGCAGGGAAGTGGAGTGTTCAACAAGGAAGCTAGCGTGAAGTATTGTTTTAAGTGCTGAAGAAAAGTCCAGATTGTCTTCAATTGGTGAAGTGAGCAGCACGTTGACTCCTAGGGAAGTCAAGAATACTGGTCAAAGATGCTTTTCCCGAATTCAGAAGATAGTAAGTAAAAGCTATTGTCCCTTCTTTGAGATGCAATAATCTTAACTTTTTGGTACATTTGAGAATGTTATTATTCACTATAAACTCACATATCTGGCTCCCCACTTTATCCGGACCCACAGACTGTGAATTCAATTAAAGCACACCACATGTTTACTTAGTTGCAGCGCTGTCCTTGTCTCTCTCTCTCTCTCTAGCTACTGGGGCTGCTGCATGATCACAGCCGCACCACGTGTTCAACTTGTTCTATATAACTTCTCAAAATCTGATAAATGTGACAGTCTATGGGAAAAGGGGGCACTTCACTCAAATAAAAAAAATTGAGTTTTTTATGCTAATAAAAAGCTACAATTTATCTCAACTTAGTGCTAAAATACTGGAGGGTAAAACCTTCCCCGTGCAGAGAAACTGGCAGTTGAACTGGGCTGTATTCAACAAAGCAATTAAACTAGAAATCGAGAAAACATAAATTGAATTTCCACTTCCGGTATAATTAATGTTTCCGTATACTTAACGGCGTACTCCGCATACACAATTAAATCGTACAGCCGCTTTTTAACGGCGACTAACGAAGTTTGCTTAGAGTTCTTTTTAGCTTTCAGAGCGTCTCACAGCCTGTCTTGTCGGAATCCTTGGCTACTCTACTCCATGTAGTGGTAAACTTTCAACCAGAGGTAAGCTGTAGATTGCTTGCACTATTCTCAAAGCTATGCAGTTTTTTTTAGCTGCTTGTTTAAAACTCCGCCCATTCCCCGTTTATTGTACTTCGAGAACGAGAGAGAATAAAAAGTAGCTTGTCTTTCCACGGCACGCTTGGGGTCTATTAAGTTGTTTCGGCATTTGAAATTTGGCATAGACTTAGAGTAAGGGTCACTACACTAATTCTGCAAAAAACAAAAATAGGAGAAAGAAATAATTTTTCCTATGACTTACTTTAGGAGCCTATATCTCAATTTCAATTTTTAAGTGAAGTGCCCCCTTTTCCCATAGACTGTCACAAATCGTTAACATTTAGTTTTTAGAGTGGGAAATGAACTTCAATAAGCACCAAAGGTGCGAATCCTCAGCACTGCTAGCTAAGCTATTACATCATTTCTCAGAATGACTTTGACCATAGGTCAATATAGCTCATGCAATGAAAACTGTATTGTAAATGCTGTCTCCAAAAAGAAAAGCATGTATACAATGAACGCTCACCCATAGTTCCAACACAAAGCTCCACTTCCAGCACCCCATAAAAATTGCAACTTATATTTTTTTAAAACTACCGGGGGAAGCTGCAAGAAAAAAAAATTGCTTACATGATTGTGGTGTGACATAAGGGGTGTTACCCACAAAGGGGTAATACCGATCATATCACCCAAAAATAACTAGGTTTTTGGGAGGCCATGTGTTTTCGAGATCCGTTGTTGTATGACAGAATAATAGTAATTAATACTGTAACATTCTTGCTCAGCAAGCTGAGGGTTAATTACGGCTTATAGCTGCTTGTATGCTCTAGTGAACAATCCACCTACAAAATTCCAATTCTCGCAGAGAAAGTTTGTTAAGGATTTAGTTGTGACTGATAGGGTTGGCCGATATTGTGTTTTTCTTATACGGTAAGATATTGTCAGTATTAATTACTAACTGCTAAATTTCATTATTATCTCACCCTCTTCTTTTTTTTATCTAACCCTATCTTGTGGTTATTTCAGTTTGATGAATTGGAGAGCATTGGATATCGATGTGCTGCGTATGGAATTTTTGAAGACAATGTCCAGGCTGCCTCTACAACAGATTGTGAATGCTGTTTAAGTCCCTCCACTATACAATACATAAGGGCTTTGACAATTGCAGGTTAATTGCATGTTTGTTTTTCTTATTATACAATGTGACTTGTAAAGTCTGGAATGTACATGTGCTTTTTTTAAATTAAATAAATATTCCTGCTATCTGCTATTGGTATTCGTCATTGTGTAACTTGACCAATTGGTTGTTGTGACAGGAACTAAAAAATAAATGTATTCATTTTATTAATTACCTTCTCCATATTTATTGATTAGGTAATCCACCTTTTCCGGACGCCGTCACACCACGTCCTTCTTTAAATACATCCTCTTCCATTACACAATCCCAAGTAGTTCCATTCAATTCAAGAAACTCCACAAACTCTTCTCTATCAAGCCTCCATCCCTCTTCCAAATCTGTCTCAGTTCTCCATCCCTCTTCCAAATCTATCTCGGTTCTCCATCCTTCTTCCAAATCTGTCTCGATTCTCCATCCTTCTTCTAAATCTGTCTCGATTCTCCATCCTTCTTCTAAATCTGTCTCAGTTCTCCATCCCTCTTCTAAATCTGTCTCGGTTCTCCATCCCTCTTCTAAATCTGTCTCGGTTCTCCATCCTTCTTCTAAATCTGTCTCAGTTCTCCATCCCTCTTCCAAATCTGTCTCAGTTCTCCATCCCTCTTCTAAATCTGTCTCAACTCTCCATCCCTCTTCTAAGTCTGTCTTAAGACGGCCTCACTCTTTTGAATCAGTTTCCTCCCTACTCCCACTTTCCAATTCTTTCTCACTACCACCTACTGTCGTATCTTCAGTGCCACCACCTACTGTCGTATCTTCACTGCCACCACCTACTGTCGTATCTTCACTGCCACCTCCTACTGTCGTATCTTCACTGCCACCACCTACTGTCGTATCTTCACTGCCACCTCCTACTGTCGTATCTTCAGTGCCACCACCTACTGTCGTATCTTCACTGCCACCACCTACTGTCGTATCTTCACTGCCACCTCCTACTGTCGTATCTTCACTGCCACCTCCTACTGTCGTATCTTCACTGCCACCACCTACTGTCGTATCTTCACTGCCACCACCTACTGTCGTATCTTCACTGCCACCTGCTGTCGTATCTTCACTGCCACCACCTACTGTCGTATCTTCACTGCCACCACCTACTGTCGTGTCTTCAGTGCCACCACCTACTGTCGTATCTTCACTGCCACCTCCTACTGTCGTATCTTCACTGCCACCTACTGACGTATCTTCACTGTCACCTTCCGTCAAATCTTCGTTACAATTATCTGTCCAATCTTCACTACCTCTATCCGTCACAACTTCATTACTGACACCTTCTATCTCATCTGCACCGTCATCTGCACCGTCTCCTCCTAATGAATCTACTTCCATTGCACCCTCATCTCAAATTTATAAAACGTATATATCATCACTACTAATACTGTCATCATCACTGTCACTTGTGTATATATCTGCATCAGTTTCTTGCAGCATACTTAAATAAGTCTGTTTCGCTCTTTCTAATAGTGACGAAACATCCAACCAAAGCGAGTGCAAAAGAGACTTGATTCCCCGGTTATATGGAGTATTTGGTTCCACCCGACCTTGTATCTGAATAATACATGACGCTTTTGAGTTATAAAATGAAATAACATTCTGTATGTCTTCTGTCAGCATCAATATCTCTTCTTGACTCCTACACAGAAGAAGATAAGCATCCATTACCTCTCTTTTTTCTGGCATAGTCTTTTGGCACCACACCCCCAGATCTTGAAGCTTGGCCTCCAATGCAGCCACATCCAATACCTCATCCAATGATAAGACATCTTTAGATGAGTCCTCCAAACAAGAGTTGTAGTCTTCTAGCAAAGATTTCAATGACTTCATCTCTTTCGACACTTGAACAATGATCTTCTTGGCTATTTTTTGCCCATCTAAAATATTAAATAAGTGTATGTATAAGTATGTAGTGTGTATAATTATATAATATTATTATCGGGGGAGAAATATAAGGGGGGGGGGGGGAGAAATATAAGGGGTAGGAGGGCAAAGTGACTCTAGCTCTCTCCACATCATAAAAAGTTATTTGGAGACCATGTATTGTTGACAGACACACCTCAAACACCCTTGCTTTTTATTTGACGCCTACTCTACTAGTGCCCACCCTCCTCAACCTGGTAGTTCAACCAAGCTACATATATTCTAGTCACCACTATCATCATTTTATCCCCACCATAATTATTATAATCATCATCATCATCATCTTTTTGACACCATTTTTATTCAGCACAGTTAAATGGTGAAAATCTAATGCTCTTATGGGACTAAGGGATGGACGGTGAGACCTACACATATCTGTAGGCGAGGTAGATGGTCATCATGTGGGATGAGATGACAATTACTAGCATCTCTCAGACTGATAGACACTCACCTGCATATTTTCTTTTCAATTTAAGAAGAAATAGTCTACTTTGATTTCCCTTTCAAAGGTCCAGCAACAACTGTTCTTTCTTGTCTAGCAAAAGAAAACATTCCAGCTGTTTGTACTCACTGCTTGAAGAAAGCCATAGAGTCAATGAATACTTCAACTCGTATTCACAAAGTCGTGCTTCAAGCCTACAGTTAATTCATTTATGAATTACAACTGCTCATTATTACCAAAATAAAACAACCTACCATGCTAGTTGTCCACTACTGTTGATCTCTTTCCTTCCCAAGGCCACTTGACTTCTGCAACATCACATAATGTTCACAATAGCTTAATTTGATTATCAGTATTCTCTCCTTTACTTGCTCCATACCCCAATCTCCCGTTTCTCAAAAATATATTTTGAACTCTACATACCCAGACTTACTTTATTGAATGATACAGACGTAATGAATGAAAATACTGAATCTGCCACTCGGCTGGTCCTATATGATTCCAATAACAGTATAAACAAAAAAACAACTAAAAACAAACAACAACAAACAATGGGCATTTAATCTGCCAGCTACAATTCCTTTTTGGCGAGCAAGCGAGACACTCTTGGGTATAACTGAATAAATAATGAAAGCAAGCTGTAGCCCTTGGCTTTGGTTAAAACAGCTCGTATGAAAAATGTCCATGAATGGTAAAGTATCGCTTCAAGTACGACACATGGTGTGTAACAAATTAACTCATGCAAAAATGAGCATAGCTCTCTCGCCACCACTGCGCTGTTGGAGCGCACCCTAGTTAGTTTTTCACTACTAAATAACAAATACAAACAAACAAGTTGCTTTGCCCTACAGGTTAGCCTACATAAATTCATGTCCCACCAATTTTTTTGTTTCTTGATGGTTAGCTCTTATTTTTTTTCATTGCCTCGCTGCTTCTCTTCCTGAGCCATCTCATCTCATCTTACCTTACTCCTTTCCACACCAATCTCATCCACTTTTAGCTACAAGATAGTGGTCGATTCCTTAATTGCAGTCTAATGAAGTATTCATGAATACACAACAATTGTATTTGTTACTGTCAAGCGTGTTATTGTATTAAAGATTATATGTGACCGTCTACGGGAAAACCAGGCACAACATGGCGTGCATAAATGTTGAGAAAAGATCGACCGATTTCTTAAAAATGTATTAAATAAGCCTATGGTAGAAAATGGTTAGGTCTATTTTATCGGCAATGATTTAAGCTACAACAATAAAACTCAGAGAGCTCAATCTGTGGATGCCGATAACTCCGTAAGTGCAAAAAGAAATTTTTTTGATGGGGGCCCACGTTGTGCCTGGTTTTCCTGTAGACGGTCACATATATGCATGCTTACAGTTCAAATAAAACTAGTTATGTTCAACTACAAATATCATTACATGCACACCCATGTGGTAATTAAGACAGTATTTAGAGCTCAAGAAACACAGATATCGTAAACAAAACATATTGTAAACACAGATATCGTAAACAAAACATATAGTAAACACAGATATTGTAAACAAAACATATCGTAAACACACAGATATCATAAACAAAACATATCGTAAACAAAACATATCGTAAACAAAACACTCAGTTGTAGTATGAGTGCTACAAAAATGAATTAAATGCTACATGTACTTAAATTCTTGTCTACTTTATGTTAGAAATATATCTTGTGGTTTTTAAGGTAACAGGTTGTATTTGCCACCAATGGCCAGATTGGCAACTCACTCATGCATGCTGAGGATAAAATAAGGTGAAGTAACACATAATTTATAATATCAGGTGTTGTAATCATTCAATTCCTTACTTGCTCGACGAGAATCGATAGTACACGTTACAGCTTCTTCATCTAACCATTTCTCAATTTCTTCTAAAATAAAAAGGCCACCATCGAAAACAAATAAATACATCAGAAATGCCATATCTTCTAAATAGTAAGTCATAGAATGTAAAAAAGCAAGATAAAGAAGAATAATGATTTGTTCCATTATACCTATAAACGAAAACCAATGCAGAATACATAGCATTTGAATATAGTAAAATATCAACAAAAAAGACAATTGTAGTTCACTATATATTTGCTGATTCAGCAAAAGTAAACCCTATAAACTAATATTGAAGATATTGCTGATATTCATTATATTTACATTAGCTGAACTGAGACTAGAGGGCTAGACACCAATGTATTGCTCTTACGTTGTGAAAACTCAGAGTGCTGAAGCAACAACTCCTCAGCTACTCTCTTGGTATTGATAGCTTTTTGGTATCTTGACTGGATTAAAGTGGCTATGGATAGAAATATACAGAAATAATAAACTCGCACCGTTTAGCCCTCAACATGCATGTGCAAGAAGGTTATAACTAGCTAATTATCCCTATCACAATAATTTAAAAAATTAAATACTCAAAATTCAGTCGTGAAGGGGTTAACCCTTAACTGTTGCATCTGCAATAATGTGGCCCACAGTAGTTGACGACTATAAAAAAACCAATATTGAAGCTATGTATGATATATGGTAATCGAAAGACGCTTTAAAAATAGCTCTTTTGGATTAGCCAGTTAAAAATAGCAGAGAACTCAATTTACTATGGAATCTTTGCCGATTTGTTGGACCGTTCGATCTGGAGTTATGGCTACTCGTTTTACAACTTCCAGGGCTGTAGAGCTTTTGAATAACAGAGATTTCAGTCTCTCCAGAGAAGAAGGCAGCGAGGGCAGATAGTCAGCTACATACGCAGCAGTTATCTTTATAATTAATGCATGAGAAAGTAAAGATGTAGCCTCAAGAAGCCAGTACAATCAAGCTGTACAAACTCCAGTAGAAATTGTAGTCTATTTATAACAGGTATTTGTAGGAAGGGGTCTATGGTGGTAGCAGAAGGGCTAAGAGTGTTAGAACAGGAAGCTTTAGAAGGTTAGCTCCAAGTTCTTGAGAATAGCGGAAGTGATAGTGATACTATTCTGACTTGTTCACCAAAAAATTTATTATTCTATAGCCATATTTACATTTATACACATTATTTGTCAATAAATATAAATTGTATGAAGGAAAAAAAAAAGGAAGAATCACTGATTTCTCATGAGTCAGTTCAAACAAGCAAAATAACCACCTGTAAAGCCTTGGTACAGTCGCTAGGCAACCAAAACCATGTAATCATATTCATTAGATTTTAAGTGATAGTTACAATAGGTAAGGGATATTAGAATGGCAAACACTTTGATACTAAAATAAAAGCCAATTAAAGTTGTTTTTGTAAGGGTCACACAATAACAATTTCCCTAGCTTATTCATGGGAGAGTGTCACTTTGGTGATAATAACAACATTGCCTTCTTTATAGAATATGAAAAGATTAACCAAGCGTAGTTTCAGATAAATAAGGATTGTAAAAAAGCATGATCTATTTATTATTTGGATAACAGATGATAAACGTAAACAGCACTTGCCGAGTTTTCTAGTGGTTCTCAAACCATAAAACAAGAGTGCACTAGAGAGAACATCTATCCGATGAGATGGCCTCATTTCTTTAGTCATCTTGGAAAATCGCCTCAAGTTAGACCAAAGCCTTTCCATGTTCTCACCGTCACTTAAACCTAGTCCAACGCAACGTCCTGGCCCATACCGCATCTGTTTTATGAGAGTTTAAACGGTATATATGTTACATTTTCACAATAAATTAGTACCTGACAGGATACTTTATGTCCGTAACAGTGAAAAGTTGGAAGGCTCAACTTGAGACGATCAAGGATATCAGTACGCTTCTGCAACTAAATCAGTAATGTATAAATAATTCTACATTATACGTATATTGTAATCTGTTTGTTTCTATTACTCACTTTGAGATGCTGTGTAAGAGTACATGCTATGTCATACATGACAAATATCTCCTCATTGGAATGAGTGGCTAGGATATTCTCAAGCATGTGAACTGCATAGGACAGCCTATAACAGATACACTAGTGTAAAACTAGGATCTGATTCTGATGGACTTACCGTTCACCATGCTTCAAGCTAATAAACTTCCCTGGAAATTCATGTCGGCAACAATACCCATACACTGCCGTTTCATCCAAACGTTTGTACCGATTAGCACTGCGGATCATATTTCCAGCCACAAAGTCATTACACTCCTAATTCAATTAACAGTGCATCATAAAAATACTGATAAGGCATTAGTTGACTTACAGTTGCCAATGGTTTGGGTTTTGGATAGTCACTGACATACTGATCTACCCTATCTTGATCCAAGAAGTACAAGTCTCCATAAAGAGGACTTCGCCAGCTCAATCCAGCTGATTGTTTTCGTACCAATCCAAAACATCCATCCAAAGAAAACACAATCTTCCCTTTATTCTGTAATTTTTGCACAAAAACGATACTATTTAACAATTACACTCCATTAAATATCACATTCATGGTACTATTAACCTGAGGACAAGCTGGACATTGATTACCACAATCCAGAGCTTCATCAAAAAAATTCATGTGCCTCATTTGATGTCGCATGAATCTGCAGTAGAAAAGGTTTTGCTTATAAAAATAACTCAAAACTTTTGTAAAATATACCTGTACTCTTCAAAAGAGTCTATTAAAGCACCATAGATCTCTCTTTTCTAAAAAAAAAAAAAAGACTAAAATTATTAATAAACACATTGCTTAATATACTTTTAAAGTTGGAAAAGGATTTCGGAACTTGATGGCACTACAAAAATCTTTCAGAGCAACCTGGCATTCAAGCATCAATGCTTCAATAGACCAAAGGAAAATCCAAGACGAGGGCTTGTCGGAGACGCTGGCCAAATTTTTGCCCGAGAAAGAGATACAGTAAGAGGTTCACAATTACAACTTAAAAAGTGAACTTTGTGGCAAGTACCTATAATAACATAACAACAACAACAACAACTCATGATTATATTGTATTCATGGGATAGTACCCAACTTAACCCCATTCATCAATAACTTCCAGCTCGATAGTCTTGGCAATGCAACCTGACTTGCAAGATCTCACGTCAGGATGTTCTATGGTACGCCTCACTGCAGTGAAGTATCCATTCTATACAAACACAAAGCAAGTATTTTTCACTTTTGTAACACAGACTTAAATTAAAGGTACTATAAAATACCTCAAGCCTTTCGGGTACGTGAAATATATTTCTCTTCCTATGGTACAATTCAAAGCAGTTCCAGCAGTAGACAGCACAAGGTCAACATGCTTGACATCGAAAGGGAGCCTCAATCTTCATACACACTAAGCAGGCCTGATCAGGCAATGAACCTAATATAAAGATATATGTTTTATGAGGCAGAAAAAGAATTATGCAGTATGAGATTCAAACATATACCTCCTGTTTTGAATCAATTGCTAAGCTATGGATAAGCGGCTGGTTGACCCACTTGCCAACTGTATCAAGTATTTAAACTTTGACAAGAGGTAAAAGAAAGGATACAGATTATAATAAAAATGAAAATTGAACATTTTGGCCTCAGCTTGAGTTTTAACCTGTTCTAAAAGTTTTGTATTGTGTAAGTCGTACCTTTTCCCAGAACCTGTCACAAGTACTGAACTATACATGTATAATTTTACATGCCAAGTAGTTCAGGGGCATCAGCAGGTAGGAAATTTATTGTACTATAGTTAAGTTCTCCATAATAGAAGTTTTCTCTGCAACAAATTTTATTTAAAACTTAAACTGACATTTCAGAAAAATAAAATTCAAAAATAGAAAACTGCTACCTACTATTATTATTTCAGACCTACTGACTGAAAAAAAAAAGATAACAAAAATACACACCTACCAACTCCTTCAATGACTTCCCTCATCATTGGCTCTCTAATTTGCTCCCAGCTCCTTACAGATGCTTTCATCTCTAACTCATATGCAGTAGGTTCCTCAACACTTGCATCACATAATTCAAAACCAGTTGTAAGGATTTCTGGAGGGGCCCTTGCAGTCAGTGGCTCTTGACTAAGTGGCTCACTACTAAGTGGCTTGGGAAAGGAGCTTTGCAGAAAGGTCACAGCTTTTGAACCACCCTTAGCATGCCTGGTCACTTTCAAAGGAGGCAGCGAAAAGCTCCGGCTGGCCATATTCTGGACGCGACGCCAAATTTAACGAAAATGTCCTGCAGCGCGTTAAAAAAAAGCGTGTAGTTCCAAGTTTCAAGCACTTAAAAACTGTGCGAGTTTCGTAATATTTTCACTAACCGAAGTGGAAAAAGTTCCTGAACCGGGTGACTCGTAGTACGAGATAAGGGGGTGGGGCTATTTCTTAAGCATTGAGAGTGGAATGAAAGTTCCAAATTTTGTAAAAGTTTTTTTTGGAATCCAATAATGAGAACGGCACAAAAATTTTATACACGGGTAAACCAAAAAAAAAATGAACTGCACCACAACGAGAATTTTTTAATATCTTATATGTAAACAGAAAAAATTGCGAATATATCATCAAGTAATACTGAAATGGATAAGAACTCGTTGTCTTGCAGCAGAGTATCGGCTCGGCTAGTAGTGCACCAAATTGCGGAGCTCCAACTTACCGCACCGCTCCAAAAAATTGCTACAAAGTTTTATAACCAGGCCCCGATATTTCTTGATATTTCCTCCAGATTCGCTTAAAATTAGTGAGCGGCTCCTTCGGCAGGTACTGTGTCCTTGTGTTATTGAATACTGTAAACTCATTTTTTAGCAAGTCTCCCCCCCCCCCCCCCCCTTAAGTATAGTCATATACTCATGCCTTTGTTTTAATTAGTTATTAGTTTTATGCATACAGTATCTCTTGAATAATTTTTCGTAAGATTGGAAAACTAAATACACGTTCATTTACTGGCAGATGACTGTTTCACTAAATTTTGAAAACAAGTTGTCTGTAGACAATAAAGCAAGAAAAATCAAGATTTATCAATTTACTTTAACTTTTATAATATAGTTGCAAAATATGATTATAATCAAATATGTGGGCGGGCATGTATGACCACATTCATGTCCCCTTTCTAAAGTATTTGTCATTTATGTCCATGATATGTGGCAAGTTTTACTGTTTACTTGTCGGGTGCATTTTAAAGAGCATTTTGTAAATTTGTTGCATGTTGAAAGCTATGCTCAACATGGAAGAATAAGAATAAATAAGCAATTCAGTGGAGTAATCTGGTATATAAATTTGAGCGTATTCTGTACCTGTTTTTTATACTTGTAAATGAGATTATGTAAACCTGGGGTTTTCTCCAAGTACTGTGAAGCAGTCATTGTGAGAGATATGAACTGTTGCAAAATCATGAGGAAAGCCTAGAAGTACGAGTCTGTAAGAAGTGCAAGTAGTGTGAGAAAAGGCTTTGGAACAAGCTGTAAGGTAGAGTGCAGGTAGTATGAAAAAAGCTGACAATCACGCGTACGTATTGAAAGTTTGGTGCGATCAGTGCCAAGATTTAGGGTCAAAGTTTGGCAATGATCCTGCGGCAATGTTCCTGTATTCCAGGCAATGTTCCTCCGGCTAGACACTTCACAATCCTCCGGTTTGTGGTAAGTCAACGCCTCTTTGTCACGGTTATAAGCGTACGAAACAGTACAATTTACTTGAAAATGCATTGTCCATTAGACTAACTGGAAGGTAAGTCTAGTGTAGGTGGATGTCCAGTTGTGTCAGACCATTGTGCTTTACAGCCACTACTTAGCTAAAGAATATCACAAAGAAACTACATACGTAAGTCTTGTATAGGTATGGCCAGTTGTGTGAAAGTATTGTGTATTTACAGCTACTATTTAGAATATCACAAAGAAAACATTTAAATATCATGACCTGTATTTTTGTTCTGGTTGGTTGTCAAGAGCCACTAGTAGTCAGCAACTCTGGCATTTTATTTTGTAGCTGAAAGCTTGTTCAGGAGTTACTGGTAATAAAAGTAGTCAGAATAGCTTAAACTTGATACTATATAGTGTCACTAGTCAGAAAATTAATGTAAGAGAGTAGTTCTGTATTTAATTACTATAATTAATGGTCAACTGTAATACATAAATATGTGTATATACTTTATTTATACTTATATTTAATATTTGTCTTGCTGGCTAGGCAAAAGATCAAGCAATTACAACTGTTGGGTGTGCAGTTCTGCTATACAGTAAGGGTAGCCGCCACCAGTTCTCTTCCCAGTCTATCACTGTATCTCATATACTAGGACTTCACTAAACCCGTACCAGTTCACATAGAAGAGTTATAAAAGAGTGTTCAGATGTCAGACTGGAAAAAGACCTGGAGAACTCAGAGGGTCATGCCTATATAGGCCAAGCCTCTGAGATCACCAGAGAAACACATGACTTTGAACTGACCAATAGAAAACAGGCAACACACAGAGCACATGCAAGAAGAGAAAGTTCTAGAACATAGTCAGTGGTGCTAATGTTGATAATGGAGTGATAAAAGAATAACAGAAAACAATGATGTGCATGAGTTAAGCTGAAACAAGATAACAGTAAACGATTAAGGAGTTCGTTCTCCATGTAAGAGTCCGGCTCCTACATCCCCCGGGGACTAATTCGAACCGTCCCAGTGAGCAATCCTGTCTGAGTGTATCATCATCTCCTTGGGCTACAACTTCACAATAGTTTTCAGATCTGTCTTTACACTGACTTTCCCATCATCTTCAATTTGAGCAGATGCTCCTGTCTTCCTTGAATGCCATGCCTGTCTGGAAAGACCATCTGCATTGCCATTTGCAGAACCAGGCCTGTAAACAACACTAAACAAGAAACCTTGTAATTTCAATGCCCATCTTGCAAGTCTCTTGTTATAGAGTTTAGATGTATGCATAGACTCTAAAGCTTTATGATCAGTTTGTAACAAGAATGGTTTCCCATCTAGGTGGGCTTCAAATTGTCTGCATGCCTCGACCACAGCCAGGCATTCTAATTCTGTTGCTGCATATCTAGATTCTGTATCTGTCAACTTCCTGCTGTAAAATGCTGCTGGTAGTTCTTCACCATTCCTGATTACACTGAGGCAAGCTCCCAGTCCATCTGCTGAAGCATCTGTCTGCACTAGCAATTTATCTGTCTCTGAGGGAATAGTGAGGAATGATGCATCAGATAACAATGAACAAAGCTTACCAAAGGAATCCTGGCACTCCTGAGTCCAGATCACTTGAGAGGGGCAGGATTTATGAGTAGCCAGATGCAAGGGTTTAGCAATGGAAGCATAACCTTTAACAAATTTCCTGTAATAGCCTGTTAGGCCAAGGAATGACTTAAGCTGGGACTTGCTCACTGGTCGCACAAAATTCTTAATACTACTTGCCCTAGCCTCTGGTATTTTGACACATCCAGCTCCCACTACATGACCCAAATATTGTACATGTTCCTGACCCCACTCACATTTAGCAGGCTTAGCTGTGAGTTTGGCATCACTGAGTCTACTCATAACACCCTCCACATGTTTCATGTGAGAAACCCAATCCTCGGAGTAGATGAGGATATCATCTATATATGGCACAGCAAAAGACTCCAAACCACTCAATACACTATCCATTAATCTCTGAAATGATGAGGGGGCATTTCTTAAACCAAATGGCATTTTACAAAACTGAAATTTGCCCCAGGGAGTAACAAAAGCAGTCTTTGGTTTGTCTCCATTATGCAAAGGCACTTGATAAAATCCTTTAGCAAGATCGAGTTTTGTAAGAAATTTTTCCTCTCCAACTTTACCAATCAATTCATCAACTGTGGGCATATAATAAGGGTCAGGAACTGTGACTGAGTTTAGTTTCCTAAAATCAATACACAATCTAATACTCTGGTCTGGTTTAACCACAGGTACAACTGGGCTTGACCAAGGGCTTGAGGAAGGCTCGATAATGCCTAACTTCAAAAGTGACTCAACTTCCTTTTTGACACCCTCCAACTTGTGAGGTGATATCAGGTAAGGTTGTGACCTGATAGGGGGTGTGTCTCCAGTATCAATCCCATGAATCGCTCTATCGGTGTTGCCAGGGGCATCATTCAAAACATGTGACCACTTGTTCTTTATATTCTCAATATCTACTAACTGCTGCACACTCAGATTACAACCTGCCAACCTGTTATATTCTATGTCAGCACTAGGTTCTTCTGCATATACCACAAGTCTGTGTATGACAGTACTATCTTGCACATACTCTTTTACATTATTGACATAAACTACCCGGGATTTACCAGCTCGGCCTGGAATTTTTTATTTAACATTCACAGCATTGGGGACACTTTCAGTCTCAAAGGGACCCTCCCAACTTACATCCAGCTTCCCAGACAGACCTGGGGTTCTTAGGAACACCAGCATTCCAGGGGAAAATTTTCTAACTTTAGTGCCTCTGTCATGCTGATATTTCCTTTGGTCCCTAGCACTAAGACTGTCAGCCCTAACATAGTCCCTGATAATCTCAAGATGATCATTCAAATTCTTGATCCATGCACACACATCAACTGGCTCAGAATTAGTCTGTTCAAGCTCATCAAGTACCAAGTCAAGTGGGGATCTGGCATCTCTTGCTAATAAAACCTGAAATGGTGAGAAGCCAGTGCTTCTATTGGGAGTGGATCTTATAGCAAAAAGACAATACTTGAGCTGTTTAGGCCAATCCTTACCACCATTTAAAGCCTTTCTGAGCATGGGTATGAGAGTACCATGAAATCTTTCGACTATGCCATTACTTTGTGGATGATAAGGAGATGATCTAAATTTGTTAATCTTAAGTTTTGTACACAATTGGTTAAAGAGCTCACTTTCAAACTGTTTTCCCTGATCACTGAGAATTGCTCTGGGAATCCCATGTCTGCAGAATAATTCCGCCATACCCTCAGCCACCTCTTCAGCAGTAATGCTTTTGAGAGGCAAGGCCTCAGGATACCTAGAGGCCATACCGACCATAGTCAAAAGATACTTGTGACCAGATCTGCTTCTAGGAAAGGGCCCAACTAGGTCAACAGCAACCTGTTCAAAGGGTTCAGTAAGTACTGGAACCTCATGCATTGGGGTCCTAGCAGGTTTAGTTTTACTGTGCCGTTGGCATATCTTACAACATTTACACCAAGCTTTAATATCTTTCATCATGAAAGGCCATACAAACTTGCTACTAATAATAGACTTCGTTCTTTTGTCACTGGAATGACCAAAATTATCATGGGCAATTCTCATAATTTCCTCTCTAAATTTCTTGGGAACAACAACTACACTGCAAGATTGTCCATCTGGCCCAAATGTGTCTTTCTTTAAGAGACCATTTTCCCATAGAAAATTATTCTCCCTCTTATTGGCCCAGCCCCTGTATTCCCTCAAGGTGGAGTCAGACTTAGTCTCCTGAATAAATGATTCCTTGAAAGGTATGGATACTAGTTGCCCAGGACTTTCTAACTCAGATAAACACCTCTCAACAGGATCAGCCGACTCATCGGCAGCCTTGCAAACAACCTCTAATGAGGTGGGAGTACCAACATCATGATCACTCAACCCTTCCACATCTATATTCCTCATCCGTTCTACCTCTCTTGAGTGACCTATACTCTCCAAGCCTAAGCTCTCCAAGCCTAAACTATCAATACCTAAGTTCTGCTCAGACTCCTCAACCTCCCCAGCAACAGTACTTCCAACAGTACTCCCGACCTCATGGTGTATGTTCACGAAATTATTAGCATTTTCATTCTGTGTCACATCAACAGGACTGTTTACCACCTCAGGTAACTCAGAAATCTCACAGTCAGTCATGGGTTTGGGTGTGGCTTTATCTAAGGCTTCCTGTCTTCTCATCAGTTTCTCTTCCTTATCCCATTTTCTCTGCTGGGCTCTCGTAACCCTAATACTCCACCCACTCTTAGCGTGCATTTTAGTTAGGGATGCTTGTTTCATAAGACATCTAAATCAACATCAGTACCAATAAGACCGCCATCATTGTCATCAAGAATGTCAACAGCTGCAACTGTCATAGGGAAGGACAGATCACTAGAATGGATGACAACACAAGCCACTGGAAATGTAAGTGACATGCCTGGGGCATAGCCCTGTAAGGTGACTTTATCCCCAGTCAATTGATCTTCCCTGATTAAATTCCTGCTCACAACAGTCATGTCAGCTGCAGAATCTCCCATTCACACATCCTGTAACAATATTGGGTACTTTCTTACTACCAGGAGACAATTGAAATAACCTCCTAACATTCCTCTTTGGGTTCTCATTCTGGGGAAAAATTTCCCCCTCCTAGGACAGAAATTAGCCTTGTGACCTTGTTCATGACACAGGAAACATGTAAACATGTGTTGTTGTTCACCACTAACTGAATAATTTTGGTGCTCATCTTTTAAATTATTTTGCGAATATTGCCTATGAAACTGTCTTGGTGGGTTTGGCTGACCAATGTTTTGGGAATTGTGGTACTGCTTTTGAGGATAAGTGGTCGGGGTTCTGTAATGGTCAGACCGACTCTGGTATGGGTTTCCATTATAAAGGTTACCCCTGCCTTGGCTGAAAGTCCGCCTTCAGGATGCAATTCCATGTATCTGTAGATAGAGGTTGCTAATTCACTAGCACTATGGGGGTTGTCTCTCAACACCGTAGCCATACAGTCCTCACTATAAGAGGACAATACAATCCACATATCGATTTTATCTTGAGCATCCTTTAAGGTTCTAGCACCCCTCAGCATTCTTTCCCTATAAGCCCTAGCTAATGACAGCCTGGCACTAAAGGAATCCCCCTTTTTCTTAAAGGCAAAAACATAATACAACTGCTTTGCACACATCATAAGCCTCAGAACTACCATCACCTTTGTGATCCACCCAGTCCTGCCACACTTGTCCTGTTAACACTTGCTTTAGTAAGTCAGCCCACTTTATCTTAATAATATCTTCCCTTCTCATGGTTTCCTCAAACTCCTGTATGTATGAACCTTGGGTATATTTCTGAATAGTCTGAATAACATACTTCTCTTTCTCATAATCTCTCTGCTTTCTAAAATACTCCTCCCTCTCACATCCTAAGTTGGTACTCTCTTTACTATATTTTCTCTTATCTCTCAAGTCCATGGCATAAGCAAAAGCTTCTGCCATGACACTAACATTAGGGTCTACTCTACCTTTGGTATCTCTCTGAAGATGATCCCTATCATACCCTTCATCCTTATTCTCAAATGGTATATCATAATCAATCAATGGGGTCAATTCTAACTTTTGTTCAGTTGACATACCATGCCCAGGAGTTTGAGAATGGTCTTGAATATCCTGCTGCCCACTAGCTTGTCCTATTTGTTCTGCCGGGAACATTTCATGTATCCCTAGGATAGACTTTCTCGATAAATGTCTTCTTGCCTCATTACCAGTTGCCATCCTACCCTCTCAAGGATCCTTCCTCAGTATCCTGGATGCAACACAAAAAAAAGAATAGGGAGATGAATAAAGTACAAAAATAATAATAATTCAAAGAAATGAAACAAAATAAAGTCCTGTTTGAAGAATTAGTTCCAATTCGATGTCATCTCATCACTGATTCAATTGCCACTTCTGAAGTCGTATAGAGCAACTCCAACACTATTCGTACTGATAACTTCTGTACTTTAGGCCTTCAATGGCAAGGTTCAAATACCGCTGCCGCCAAATGTTGGGTGTGCAGTTCTGCTATACAGTAAGGGTAGCCGCCACCAGTTCTCTTCCCAGTCTATCACTGTATCTCATATACTAGGACTTCACTAAACCCGTACCAGTTCACATAGAAGAGTTATAAAAGAGTGTTCAGATGTCAGACTGGAAAAAGACCTGGAGAACTCAGAGGGTCATGCCTATATAGGCCAAGCCTCTGAGATCACCAGAGAAACACATGACTTTGAACTGACCAATAGAAAACAGGCAACACACAGAGCACATGCAAGAAGAGAAAGTTCTAGCTAGAACATAGTCAGTGGTGCTAATGTTGATAATGGAGTGATAAAAGAATAACAGAAAACAATGATGTGCATGAGTTAAGCTGAAACAAGATAACAGTAAACGATTAAGGAGTTCATTCTCCATGTAAGAGTCCGGCTCCTACAACAACAATAATAAATAGATAATTAAATAAATAACCCTTCCAGCCAGTCACAGCCATCGGAATCTCCAGTGCCTAATCCAATTGAAGCTCACCAGGTAGTAGTGGAGTGTTTGCCTGATGTCACAGTTGTAAAAAGAATCCCCAAGGCTGCTAGGGAGCTGTGTTGTTGCAAGCTGACAGCCATATTGGAACAAGTTGTGAGTTGGAATGATGTGCCATCATGGAACAGACTTTTCAGTTTCGCTACCAATTGTCACAGGCTCCCAGATAAAGGTAGTCCTAATGAGCCTTTAGCCAGCAGATTAAAGACCCAGCTTAGGGAGGAGCACCCCCCGTCTAGACCAAGCAAGCCCAGGCAGTCTAAGATCAAGAAGCGCCGGGACCCTACTGAAACCCTGGCCAGACGGGTTTCCAGGAAGATTGATGCGGGTGATTTGAGAGGTGCAATACATTTGGCAAGCTCCAATGAGACTCTGGCTGATTATGATGACAGTATCTTTTCAGCTCTACAATCCAAGCATCCACCCCCCATCCAGACTCTACAATCCCCTCCTCAGTCACCCCACGTGCAACCTTTGATGTCCCGGCCAGCGTTATCACAAGGGCTATCCGATCCTTTCCAAATGGCTTGGCCGGAGGTCAGACCCTTCTTTTTTGGGGCCTCCTTAGTGGCTCTTCAAAAGAAATGTGGGGGCATCAGGCCAATTGCTGTAGGATGCACCCTGAGACGTTTGGTTGCTAAAGTTGCTGGGTTTTCAGTTGTGGATGATATGGCTGCTTTGCTGGCTCCCCACCAACTTGGATATGGTGTAAGAGGGGGGTGCAGAGGCTGCAGTGCATGCTGCTAGGAAGTTCCTTTCTAACATAGACCCGGAGCACGCCATAGTCAAACTGGATTTCAGCAATGCGTTCAACTCAATCCGCCGGGATAGTATGTTGGAAGCTATCCGTTCCCATGCTCCTTCTATCTATCCGCTAGTTCACATAGCATACTCTGCTCCTTCAGTGTTTTGTTGGGGTGATAGAACCATCTCCTCAGCAGAAGGAGTCTAACAGGGAGATCCTTTGGGCCCTCTCCTTTTCTGTCTCACTCTCCACAGCCATTGCCTACAGCTGAAGTCTTGAATATTATGTACTTGGATGACATCTCATTGGGTGGTTCCTGTGAGGACATCCTGCATGACCTGGATGTGATCAAGGATGCTGAGAAGCTAGGTTTATTTCTAAACAACAGCAAGTCAGAAATTATCTGTCATGACCACTCCATACGAGGCACAATCATCACACAGATTCCAGGTGCTAAAGTGGTTGATCCCGCCCATGCCACCTTGTTGGGGTCCCCACTAGGAGGAGTAGAGTCTATATAAGCGGCCCTGGATGACAAGATTTAGGCTCTGGTGAGGATGGGGGAGAGACTAGAGTACCTGACATCACATGATGCGTTGGTTCTGTTACGCAACTCTTTTGCCATCCCGAAGTTGCAATACCTGCTACGAAGCGCTCCCTGCTTTAAGTCACCTAGCCTTCAGGTTTATGACAACTCCCGCCGTTCGATTCTGTGTGCAGTCATCAATGTCACGTCATGACCCAGCATGGCACAAAGCCACCCTTCCAGTGAGACTGGGGGGGGGGGGGGGGGGGGCCTGGGCCTACAGAGTGCAGTTGAAATTGCTCCATCAGCTTTCCTAGCATCCAGTAATGCAACTGCCGTTCTGGTTAATGAAATCTTACCAGCCGATACATCTCCAGTCACGTCAACCTTGTTGGAGGAAGCTCTAACCGTGTAGTCATCAGGCCATGATTCTCAACCTCCAGAAGGCGCAGGTGCGATGAGACAGAAGTTATGGGATGAGGCAGGCTACAGAGTGTGGACCAGTCAGCTACTGGAAGAGGCGAGGGATGGGGCTTGTCGTGCCAGATTGCTGGCTTCGGCCTCTAAGGAGTCAGGTGCTTGGCTGCATGCCCTGCCAGTTACTTCCCTAGGCCTCAGACTTGATGACGACAGTGTGAGGATTGCGCGTCTGGGTGTCCCTGTTAGCGGACCTCACTCATGTCACCATTGTGAAGCAGACGTGGATGCCATGGGTCGACATGGGCTCAGCTGCAGGATGAGTGAAGGGAGACATCAACGTCACAGGGCAGTAAACGAGATCATTCAGAGGACGCTAACCTCTGCCCATGTGAGCTAACAATTACATGCGTTCAGCGTGAGGTGTTGCGTTGCGTAGTCGTTGAGTGAGCAAGTACCTAACCTAGTAGTCTCTGGTTCGAATCCTCGTCGACGGGATTTTTTTTTTTCATCTTTTTTTTCCATCCTGTTTAATTTTCTTTTTCCTTTTGTCTTCTTGCCTTATTTTCCTCTTCCTACTGTTTTTATTTCTTTCCTACCTTTTCCTTTCACTTCCTCTTTCTTTCCTGTACTGTTTTTCTTTCTTTCTTCTTCCTTTTTCTTATCTTCCTACCTATTTTCATTCATTCCTCTTCTTTATCATACTAGCTAACTATCGCTGAGGGTTTGCACTTCAGTGCTCTAGTTGGGGCATGATCACTTCAGTTTCTGAAGGAGCTGGGAAGAAGGAGAGTTTGTAGGCAGATTGGTGACCCAAATTCAACTTCATACCTGCTACAGCGCCTCTCAATTGCCATCCAGAGAGGAAACTCAGCTTCAGTCATGGGGTCTCCCGGGTAGTGTTTAAATTTTTTCCTCCACAATTGCCTTTCTTTTTTCTTTTTTCTGTTTATTATTTAATTTCATTCTTTTATTATTATTATTGTTGTTATTGTTATTGTTATTGTTGTTGTTGTTGTTATTGATGCTATTATTTATTTATTTTTGCGATTGCATGATCTTTCGTCTTGCCAGCACCTTATCTTTGCATTGTTTGCTTATTACAACCCTTTTGTTATTATAATTATTTCATTACTTTATGTAAAAATATTACATAAATAAATAAATAACATCAATAATAATAACAACAATAATAATAAAAAGTCAAACAAACAAGTTTATAAGTATTAAATAAATAAATAATAAGGATTAGGTGGTGATTGCTCCCACTGAGAGAGCTGGAAAAGATAGTCTCTAGCCCCTTGTTGCATATAGTACTTATTACATGAGTCAGAGTGTGATATGGTGAAATATATATTTCAAGAGCAGGCTAATTTATTTTCAGGAGCCAAAAGGCAGTGAAAACAAAGCCTGAGAGTGAATTACCTAACCATATCACTCTGCCAGAGTGTAATAAGTGGTTTATTCCACACTAGATAACTTCACTGAAGTAGCTTTCTTTGTAACTCATAGTGTAAAGTTGGCAAAAACTCACTAGGGGCTCCCATAACCCTAGCTGATATAGCAGCTGCTCTGACTTGACTGGGTAGGCTCCACTAGAGTAAAGGTAGCTGTAAAAACCCAGAAAACTTGTACCCAGGCCAGGTTGCTATAACTACTCTGGTAATGAGCTTGTGGCAATACAGCCATGAGATAACACTTGTGAAGATATCTAGTGTGGAATATAGAATCCATTTTTGTCACAATGAAACAAAAGCATCTTATTCAGGTAAAATACATCATATAACACTATTGTAGTTATATGCAACCTAACAAGAATCTCCAGATAAAATACATCGACTTGTGGGCACCAAAATAGTGGCGCTACAATCAGATTGCAGAATCGCTAATTAAGGGCATTCCTCAACCACATATTCAATGGGCCCCAATTTATTCTGAGTTGTTAGCTTCGACTTGTGGGCACCAAAATAGTGGCGCTACAATCAGATTGCAGAATCGCTAATTAAGGGCATTCCTCAACCACATATTCAATGGGCCCCAATTTATTCTGCGTTGTTAGCTAGGTAAGATCACTTGATGAAGAGGTGTTTAAATTAAAGGTAATTTTTAAAAGAGATGTTTTTGTAGCTCCCCTTTTTTCCAGAGTTTGTCACTTGTATACAATAGTGTTATATGATGTATTTTTCTCTTTCTTTTTATTCTTCTCTCTTCTTCTTCTCTCTTGTGGCCACACCCACATTTGACTGCGATTGATTTTAGCCTACTCGTTAATGATGACGCTATAAATCTGTGATGTCATTCACAAGTCGTTGATACTAGAGCTACCAGACCCTTTCCTTCCTCCCCGCCCACAGCTTGCAGGTGTGGATGAACGCGTGATTAAAGGAGAGCCACACCTACAATCTCTGTTTGTGGCACCGTTAGTGTTCTTGCAGTGGCCCCTCCCTTCCGTTACTTTCGGTCTTACTACGCACTGCAGCGACAGTTAAGGATTACTAGAACTCTTAAGCCTATTAACTTTTTGCCTTAAAAATGTCACCTTCGTGTAATGTAATTGCTGTGGTTGGTGTTATAGGTATAATGGTTATAGCAGTAGCTATTGTAACGATATTTGGAATTATAGTGGTGGTGCAATCCGTACAACTAAAGAAGTAAGTGTAACGGTGATTGTTGTCTAATACTTTTGACTTAAGAATATACTTTAGAATGAAGCAAAGAGACAAGAGAACCCGAAAACAGACAGAAGGTGATGAAAACATTACTGAAAAGAATTTAGCTTATGGAGTTGCAGAGGAGAGAAATGAAGAATCTCATGACAAAAATGACAGCATAATATATGAACTGGTCAATTGATTTTTTAATTATCTCGCAGAATGTTGTTATGATTTGAAAAATTGCTTGTAGTTCTTTTCGGAGGTTACTTAGAAGTTAACTTAGTTTGTTCCTGTGTAACTTTTAATTAATATCTAATGAAGTAATAATTAACAATTATTGCCGCTATATGTAGCTAGTACATTTCAGGTCTGCTCTGCATAGCTACTAGCATAATCACTGAGAAGATTGTTTTGGTTGGTTGGTTAATGTTATGGAATTATACTTTTGTGACCCATAAAGCTGTTTTCAAAATAATACTAAAACTGTTTTTGTTACTGTTAGTCTAGTTAATCTACCTTTAGTGCCAGTGTAGAACAAACAAATGAACGAGAGCGGGGCTAAGAACAAGCCAGGCTAGGTATGGCAGCTTATTGTACAATAGTGCTCTACATAATGATACTAATCTGACAGTTTCTGAATTCTACAATATTTTGGGGAGGAGGAGGAGGCTGAACCTTTTTTTTTTTTAATAGCAGCCACCTTCCTGCAGATTCTGTGATACTGCGTCCCTGCCATTTTAATCAATATCCTCATCTTCCTATCTGGACTGGATTTTTATCATAAATAGATTCTTCACTCATATTTTCATGAGCTAGCTATCACTCTTATGATCTCTGTCATAAGTTGACAACCTATTACATAATTAATGTTGTTGGAATATGATGTTTTTTATCTCTATATCATCTCTGGCAGAACTTGACAACCAATGTAATAATGTTGTTGCTGTTTTTGCACAACTCTATATGGTTTCATATCATTATAGCTCCCATGGAATGTGCAATAATAATAATAATAATAATAATAATAATATCACGTAAAAAAAATAGCACCACTAGTTTAAATTAAATTGTTCAATCCTAAGAGGGAGTTTTTCCTGATATTATATATATAATATATATTATATATAGTACTTATTACATGAGTCAGTGTGTGATAGGGCGAAATATTTCATGAGTAGGCTAATTTATTTTCATGAGCCAGAGGTGAGTGTAAATAAGCCTGAGAGTAAAATATCTAGCCATATCACTCTGACAAGTGTAATAATTAACCTGTATACTTAAATAACCATTAGATCAGCTGCTAAAAGATCAGGGGGGGGGGGGGTGTGGGTAGCCCCTACAACCAACTTTAGCTGTGAGTTACCAAGTAGCTCTAGTACTAACTACTGCAGTGACGATATTTAGTGTGGAATAAACCACTTATTACACTCTGTCAGAGTGATATGGCTGGATATTTCACTCCCAGGCTTTACTTTCACTTAGCCTCTGGCTCCTGAAAATATACAAATTAGCCTGATCATGAAATATTTCACCATTTCACACTCTGACTCATGTAATAAGTACTATATATATTATATATATATATATATATATATATATATATATATATATTCCACCTTTACAATGTTATTTTTAGATAAGTGCCTGTGACATAAATAGCTCAGTTTATTTCAGGCCCTATTGCACAAGCTCATTACCCTAGTAGTTATAGCAACCAGCCTAGCTTATCACTTTTCCAAGTTTTTACAGCTACCTTCCTCTGGTGTAGCCCACCCAAACCTGCTAGAGTAGCTGCTAAAATATCAGCAGAGGTAGTGGGGAGCCCTATTAAAAATAATAGCCAACTTTACAGTTACCAGCCCCAGTACAAACTACTGCTGTGAAGATATCTAGCTAGAATAAACCACTTATTACACTCAGTCAGGGTGCTATGGCTAGATATTTCACTCTCAGCCTATATTTTCACTGCCTCATGTTATAAATATTATACATCAGGGGCATAGGAAGGCCTTGGCCTGACCAATTTTACGAATCTCAAAGTTGGAAAGTATTGTCAATGAGTAATTTTATCTGCCAAATATTGTCTTTTAAGTGGGAGTCAAAGTAGAAATTTGAGGTCAGAAACACATTCTAGCAAACAGAAGTAATTGTTTTTCTTTTGTTATTGGCCTTTAAGTCAGGTATAAGCAGAAGTCTTGGTATAGAATTTATTAGTGCCATAGAACTGAACAAGATAACACATAAAAAAGTAGATATCACACGCATGAGTAAAGTATGTAATGCCTTATTACTTTTCCAGAATGCTGGTATATCACATTTCAGCATGCTCAGGAAAGAAGAGATTATTCTATTTATAAAGCTGATACTTGAACAAACGCATTGTATGGCCCGACCAATCAAAAATAGCTTCCTACCCCCTGTACATTATGTATAATATAATATATATATACACACACAGTACAGACAGACACACACACACACACAGAGTGGTGTAGGAAGATGTTTAAGTATGGGTGGGCTCCAAAGATGTGTTTTGTGACTTCAATTTCTTCACTATTAGTCTGCTCTTGTGACCTCAGTGTACAGGAGATTGCATGTCTGGAGGTGAGACATTTAGTTTCATTCAATACTTTCTCCACCACATTGATCTACTTTAATAGGATGTGCTGCCACTGGAGATACATTTTCTGTAAAAGGGGATTGTTTAACGTTGTTAGCACTTGCTGTCCGGTAGGTATTATTCCTGCACTTTTGTTCAGATTAAATAGAATCATCAAATTTTCAGTGAGCATTTAGTGAAGACCTTTTGTCCACAGACAAAATTGGATGCCGTAGAAGTAGTGTAGAATGCTACGTTTTATTAGCCTACGCTGACCGCAATCTCTCAAATTTTCAATAGGTGTGCAGTGGTCTCTGATCGCTCGTAGAGGGGCAAATGCATTTATTTTGAGCAAGATTGGACCGAGAAATTGGTCGCCGGTCGGAAATAGAGGTGGTTACTTCTCGGAGGGTCTAAATGCACTATATTCGTAATTTGGTCTCTCCAGAGAGGTCGGTCACTTCTGGTATCATTAATAAAAGTTTTACTAGACTGTATAAATAAGGAACTGCATTGTAGAGTTGCTAATATTTTGAATTTGAAAATCTTTGCCGTATTACCCAGCACAGATACACTTACGTCTATTTGCCATGCACAGGTGCTAGCGAGTCTTTATGAGCTAGAGATACTAGCATAAATCATTATATGGGATATGCAAGATGAGGACAAGAAGAAAAGTCAGCAATTGTACATTGCAAACATTTAATTTATTTGCAGAATATATCTTTTGTGACTTGGAAAAACATGGGTACATGCTGGCTTATTTTTTGCACTAAAAAATATCCATTTTTGCATAATTTTTTCTTGCTGTATGAAAAAATATTTACCAAACATATTTGGGAACCAAAGTAACACATTAAACTTTTGCACTTTCAGTATACCTGTCCTGTATATCTTGGAGACCCATGCAGTGGACAATAGTGTCTATAACAGAAACTTGACTCTGGAAATTCATAGGTTATGTTGGATGGTCTTAACTTTTCATCCACTCTTCTAGTGAAAGTTTAGGCCACTGTACAGTTATATGGATCCAGTGGTTCTTTCTTGGAGTGTGTCAAAGCTCTAGAAGCACATTATGATTGTAACAAGTTGGTCTACAGGCATCATACCAAAAGACTATTCAGTCTTTAACCTGTGGCTGAGACCTATGAGGGACTGATGCAGTTAAAGGAGAATCTCACTCGGCACATTGGTGGTATTCGTGCTTGCAAGAGTGATTCCTTTGAGCAGCTTGTCGTAGTTGTGCTACTTCCCTCTCTTAGTGCTCGACTGTGGTCCGAGGATACTACAGAGTGTTCGGACCCACCTCCTCTGACAGACTTCATCAAATTCCTAGACCAATGTCTCCAAGCGGTGGAGATTGTAACTGAAACGAGGCTCCCAGATTCTACACTAGCTCACAAGAAATCTCGACAACAAGTATCTCGAAGTGGATTTCATAATGACCACAGTCAAGACAGAGCTCGTGCACTTCATACCAGGAATGCAGAAGGCTGTCCCTATTGTAATGGACATCACTCCCTGTACTTCTGTCAAGCTTTTAAGAACCTCAATGTGGACAAGAGAAACAATGTATTAAGCAGGAACAAATTGTGCGATAATTGCTTGAGCCGTGGTCATTCATTGGAAGAGTGCTCTAGCACCCATACTTGTCGTGAGTGTGAAAAGAAGCATCACACTCTTCTCCACAGATTTAGTGCTGGAACTGGACGTGCTTCTAATGTGGCAGCCTCAGCTACTGCGGCTTCGCCTCTACCTAATACAGTCACGCCTACAGCTGCTACTCAACCACAGGCATCTGTGCCTAATATGCAGTCACCGGCATCCACGCCTAGTGATCAGCCACTGGTATCTACGCCTAATGCTCAGCCACCTATGTCAACATCCAGATATTTCTATCAACCATCACAACCAATCAGCCTCATCCTCCTGTCTTCATACCTGCTACTGCATTAATTACTATGCAAGCTGGAGCTCAGCAATGCAAGGCCCAGGTCCTGATGGACTCTGGATCTGGTATTACATTAATAACCTCTCGTTTGGCAAACACGCTGAAGGGCAAGAAAATGAGAGCAACACAGCATAGTATGGCCACAAGAAGGCAATTAAGACTTCAGAAGAAAAAATTTCTTGTGAAGATGCTTATCATCAGGACACCTTTCGAACCACAACAAGACATGCACCAATTAATGAATGTATTTTTAATTTAATTTTCCCTAACTCTTTATCACACATAATGACATTTACAAAAGAACCTCTGAGGAAGGACCAACCTCTGAGAAGAGACCAAAAGTCCTGTTCCCAATGTCGGTCACTATTCGGAGGTTTTACTGCAGTAACTCTATTCATGCCAAATAAATTTAATCTCCCAGGTAATGTGTCTTCAAGAGTGTGTTACTTAAAATATAATCATGTGACGGGAAGTACAAACATCAAAAACTGACTGACCTGGGGGAGGCCGACCCTCAAATATCATAAGTGTGCCACCCACCAGTGAAACATAAAAAGAAAATATATATATATATTATACGAATGTCATATTATTAAGGTGAAAGTGAAAGTTGTCTTCCTCCATCTTTGTAAGTGTCTAGCTATACATACTCTTCTTGTTACACCCATTGCTGGTTTTATTGCTAGCTTGGTGGTCAAGAAACACACGAGCATGATTTCAAGCAGGGAGAAAGAGCAGAGACAGAGGGTGGGTGTATTGAAGAGGATGCATAAACACAATACTTATGAATAATTATAGCTCATAAAATAACTTGTGGGTCATTCCATTATATTATTTCAGCCACCCTCCCATATTGACCCCCTCAGATTTTGCTCAATTTTTTTTAATATGTTGCTTTTAATGCCAATAGAAACATATCCAAATTTTTGCAACAAATTATGTTCGTTAAAGAAATATAATTATTTAAAATTTGACGGTCACGCCCACTTTTCACTTACCTTGTCAAGAGCCTCAACTTTAAGAGCTTGTATCGCAAAACTTGTACACAGGATTACTCTGAAAATAGGTTTCTGGGCTAATCTTGAGCCCAACTTTCAAGATATGGAATCAGTTTGAGCTAGTTGCTACACATTAAGAAGTTATAGTCCTCCTAAATACCCCAATATTGGCCAAATTTCGGCTTAATTGAATATTTGTTTAAAGAGTGTATGCGATGTTGAAGGGTATAACTCTCTAACGGTTTGGACTTAGTCGATAAAACTTGGTGTGATTGTTGTGTCCTAACATCATGTAGAAGATCCTAGCTGAGTTTACACCCTAAATAAGTATTATGAAGGGCTGACAGAGATCTCAAAATGCACTCGAAATTTTCTTTAAAATTTATCTATTTTCGAGGGCCGAAAACTCCCCGTGGGAATGCATCATAGTGACCAAAAAAATATTTCATGAAAGTTTACACTTTCAACTGTTTGTGTAATGATTTTCAAGTTTGGTTGTTATCTCCTTCACCATGAAAACATTTTTTGATTGTAACCAATATTTCATTCATTTCTATGAATAATCCTTGAACTTTGACCTCTTTTACTATGTGAGTCAATCCACATATCTGGAAGAAAATTCAGAGTCACACTCTGCAATTGAATCGTGATGATATTTTTACTTGGGTTTCTTCAAAACCTCACAAAGAAGAAGGCACTTAGTATAACAAGTTGCATTATATGTTAGTATTCTGTGCATGCAAGTCACAATTGTCTATGTAATGACCAGCAACAGGATTGTAGGTGAAGTTATATCAACGTAATGTCAGCTAAATAATACAGTAAATCAGTTATATGGAATTATGTAGCACATTCCATATTTCATTGTTCATTAGTCCATCAGACTCTGTAATAGAGGTCAAAGTTCAAGGATTATTCTTAGAAATGAATGAAACAATGGCTACAATCAAAAAATGTTTTCATGGTGAAGGAGATAAGAACCAAACTTGAAAATCATTACACAAACAGTTGAAAGAGTAAACTTTCATGAAATTTTTTTTGTGGTCACTATGATGCATTCCCACAGGGAGTCAAAAATAGGTAAATTTTAAAAGAAAAATTTCGAGTGCATTTTGAGATCTCTGTCAGCCCTTCATATAGGGTGTAAACTCAGTTAGGATCTTCTACATGATGTTAGGACAACAATCACACCAAGTTCTATGGACTAAGTCCAAACCGTTTGTGGTGGGATCGGGACGATAAAACTAAAACCAAAACCCCTTAGTCTTGGGGTATTTTACTTTTGGTAAGAATAACTAAAACTAAGCTGTAGAGAACATGAAAAAACTAAAACTAATTATTGTACAAGACAGTAAATTCGACAATAACTAAAACTACCAGTAGAGTGGATGACAAAAACTAAAACTAAGCAAAACAATTAACCTTGAATTAAGTCATTATTAAATGAAAATATAAATTCCCATCAAGTAATTATCCTCTAAACTACATAACAAATACCATACTTTATTAATAATACCCAAGTTTTCACAGAAATATGCCTTTTTTGAAGTTCTTTGGAAAAACTACATGAACAATTTTCTTTAAGGAGTCTCATTATTGCAGAATTTGAGAGGCAACATAAATTAACTAAAACTAAGACAATTGATAGTATAACTAACTAAATCTTCTACATGGTATTGAAGAAAAACTAAAAACTAACTAAATCTTCAGGAAGAATTTGGGGAAAGAACTAAAACTAAGCATTCAAGATATTTTTTTAGTATGAAAAACTAAAACTAGGAAGTCTGGAATCGCTAAACCAAAACAACACTGGGACGAAGGCTCAAGTAGCTCGAGTAAGGCCAAGGGTACGCTGCCACCCGAGAAGTACTGTCACGAAAAATTTGGTCCCCCCTAAAATCCGGTCCGCCGGACCAAACATTGCAGTCATATACGGTCCGACCCCGTCACCAACGGTCCCCACGTGGTTAGCATAACGGGCGGGGATTAGTTCATTACTACTGCACCTATTTTATATTTTTCAGTACAGGAATGCTTTTTATTATATGTCTCTTTTTGATTTAGCTAAGCCTTAATGATGTGGTTGGGTTCATTTACAATTGTGGGTTCACTTGGTCGTGGACTTTACAGACTTCAAAAAATCGATAGCAATGAAATTATTCCTGGTGTAAATGCAGTTCATATGAAGCCCTACAATGTAAGAATTGCAGTGATATAATATTGGGCAATATTATTGACAGATGCAAAAAAATTACTGTTAAATTTTAGCATGAATAAATTCTGGAGACTCAAAAAATAGGGATCAAACTCAGTCATCTCCATCTCTTCCAGACAAAGCTGCAACACTAAAAAGTTTCACTATATCAAATTGTAGTGATTCTGATAGTGATCTGGATTCTGATGACTCTATGCCATCATTATTAAATACAATAAGATCATTGACCCCTAAAGTAAGCATGCCAGTTATAGTAGCCTTTTCTGAAATAGAATTACATTACACTTAATCCCAACTGAAGTAGTTGTTAGCTAGTTGAAGAATTATAATTATGTGATTGTGTATGTAGGTTGATTTTCAAAATTGATATTCAACAACTGCTGCATTATCTGATGAGGCTAAAACATCTGCATCTAACTTTACCAATAAGGTTAATCTAAAGCTTGATCAAAAATTGTCTTTAGTAAAAATTATCAGATATATCTAATTATAAATTATTTGTATCACCTCTAAATGTAGGATTTGTTTAGGGTGTTACTTGATCAGCTCAATGATGATAGCCTGCTGCTTTTATGGAAAACTGGAGCTAGGTTTGAGCAGCATTGCTCAGCCAATGATGAAAAAGTTGATCTAAATAAATTTAGCTGTATTAATTTATACATGTTGTTAAATTTGTAATAGCTCTCGTCTTATATCAGCACACAGGATGAATATGCCCTGAGCATGTCGCAAGTCAATGAGTGAACCATCTTTGGTAGAGGCATTTGATTTTGTAATTGTGAATGCTGAATTACATGAAAATGTTGATGCCAAGCTGAAGTTCAACCTCGATTCAGTTATGTTTCTGCAATAGAACTGGTTTCTTTCTTTTGCAAATGCACCAATATTACATCTCCATGTATAACTCAATATGTAAGTGAGTTGATCCAACTTTATGCATCTATGATACTGAAATGATGAGAAGATACGTTTACAAAAGTCTCAGAAACTGAGTGCCAGCAAAGGTCAACAGCTCAAGGCTAAAGATGATTTTGAGATTCATTGTTATTGCAGAATGCCAGAGCTGGAAAATATTGGAATGATTGATTGCACCAATTGCAGCCAACGGTTTCACTTGAATTGTGATTCTGTGCCTGCTGAGGCTTTCAATAATCCATCAATGACATGGTTTTGCTGTTTTTATAAAAACTAACTTTATCATTTTGAAAAAAATTGTGTTAATATCACAAATGAGAGAAACTGTTTATTAATTAAAATATTTACAATATAGAGTCAAAGTTAAGTTTCTGGAAGAAAGAGCTAACTAAAATATATTTTAGTTTTAGTTTTAATTTATACTTTGGAAATTTGTAACAACAACAGATTGTATAAATTGTTTTAGTTTTAATTAACTAAAACAGCTTGAATAATAGTTATCTTGTAGACAGAGTTTTACAGTCTATCAGAAACATTCACTCAACTGTAGAGAAACTGCAAATATGAAAGAAAGAGCTACACAGTGACTCTTGAAGTCCAATGTTCAGAATATTGCTAACAACACTTTGTTTTATCTAGCATTTCTTAAAAAGTATTTTAATAAGGCTTGTGATATTGTAAATAATTCATCTTGTGCAATCTTTAATATAATTATATAATATATATAATATATATATAAAGTTCTGAGAGCGGGAATCTTTAGATTATGTGACATGAGGCAACATTTAAATTTTCCCTTGCTTAAATATAATACTGTTTGCAGTCATTAATTTCTTTCACATATATCCTTAGTCAAAGCTAAGGTTAGGCTACAGAATACACTGCCTGTGAAGCTAATCTGGCTGAATTAAGGCCAATTTATTATTTTATATAGTTATTTTAGTTATTATTTATTTATTCATATGTTTTGTTTCATTAATTTACTTTGCTCCTGTTTATTAATTTGTTCACTGCTCATTCATTTAATTTGTTTTGCTCCGTATTCATTTTTTAATAGCTATTATTCATTTCTAGGGCAAAACCAACTCCCAATAATCCTAGTCAAGTCGTCGCTCTTACTAAATTGTAACTTGAATGCAGTCAAGATAGGGGGGACTATCTATGATGGAGGGGGACCGTCTGTGCTAACACAAACGGTCCCACTAGGACCACTCTCACGCCTATACACGCACGGTCCGCCGGACCGTCTGTGTACACACAGATTGTCCGGCCGGACCACTTTTGGGGGGGACCGAATTTTGCATGACAGTACAACCAGGCCGTTAAAGGCTCCCTCCCGATTGACAAGGGTTCCAATCTTGTGATAAGAATAGATTTTACGGTTGGTAAAGGGTCTGGCTATGCGAGACTACGGGAAGGCCATTATAATAATAGAAAACCCTCCAACGCCAGCCCAAAGCATGAAATGATACAAAATCATGTGATGCGTGAGGGCGCTGCTTGACTAAGTATTGTTTCAAACAAAATAGCTAAATATGCACAAACCAGTCAGTGTGGATAGTGTGCTGATAAGTATTAATGAAGGTGGGTGTTTTATTATGATGTTTGTGTCTGAGTGGGAGATGGCAGGGCCCTTCTACCACACCGTTAGAGAGTTATACCCATCGCATACACTCTTTAAACAAATATTCAATTAAGCTGAAATTTGGCCAATATTGGGGTATTTAGGAGGACTATAACTTCTTCATGTGTAGCAACTAGCTCAAACTGATTCCATATCTTGAAAGTTGGGCTCAAGAAACCTATTTTCAGAGTAATCCTGTGTACAAGTTTTACGATACAAGCTCTTAAAGTTGAGGCTCTTGACAAGGTAAGTGAAAAGTGGGCGTGGCCCTCAAATTTTAAATAATTATATCTCTAATTTGTTGCATATAATTTGGAAATGTTTCTATTGGCATTAAAAGCAAACATATTAAAAAAATTTGAGCAAAATCTGAGGGGATCAATATGGAAGGGTGGCTGAAAATAGCTGATTTTCAATTGAATGACACTTGTGCTGTCAATATGTATTACATGTAGATATATTCGTGTCATTAACTACATTATCAACTGTATAATAGTGCACTTTTCATCTTATGAGGATTTCCAAATTGCATTTGGAGCCATCTTTTCATAAGGAGTGTAGGATGAAAGGTGAACTATCCTACAGAGGGAGACGTCAGCAATCATAAAAATGGTAAGAAATTGAAGATGGATAGGTGGAGGTGAGAGTGGATGGGAAGATTGAGAAAAAGCACTTTACCCATCCCATCATTCATGATGATATCCTTAACCCATCCAATTCATGGTGATATGCTTTACCCATTCAATTCATGATGACACTTTACCAACCGGACTCAGCTAATATTCATGAATCACACACCATTGCCGTCTGTTGACTCACAAGTGTATTATTATATTATAATATTATCTATCCAAGTTGCAATACATTAACAATTTAAAATTATATTATTGTCTAATGATATAACAAGCAGAAATAAAAAGTTCTGATGATTGTTTATATGAAATACAGTATACAAAATGAAACGAGCAATAATTGTTGTCATGCCCTAACTGTATAATTTTTTTTTAAACAATGTTGAAGTTTATGAACCTGCCAAGCTCCCCACCACCACCGTTGTCCTGGTAACAGGTCCTTACTGGAACACAAGATTGCAGCAAACAGCTAAATGAACAGAAACAGGAAGGAAAAAATTTTTTTTAAAAGGAATACATATTATTGTTGGACCTCTAAGATAGGGGCACCTACTACTACTACTACTACTACTACTACTACTACTACTACTACTACCTGGCAGCTGTTAAGACACCTTAATAGGATAAAGTACCACATATTACCACTGAACAGCTGAACTCAGTCTTTTTTATAGCCTAAATTATTTGTGAGCCTTAGCAAAAACTGGTCTTGTGATTTTATATTACTTGTAAGTATTATAATCAATATACATAATCTGGTGTCATCTATTATTGTGAGATAGAGATAATTCTAAGTTACTTGCACCACCCAACCCCGCCCCCTCCTCTCCAACCAAGGCATCCATATAAGTGAAGGTTCTAAGTAGAAGACAAAATTAAGTTCCGAATTCTGTTCCGTATGAACAACTGTCACACGATTAAAAAACGGGGGGGGGGGGGGGGATAGTAAGCTGTTCGGTAAAAAACAACCATTCCATTTGACCATGTTACCGTATTAATCTTTCTTGTTCACCGCTAAAAATTTTTGGTGTTGTTGTTGCTGGGTTCGATTCCTGTTGGCGACCAAAAATTTTTAATTCTGCATTGTTTAAAAAAAAAATGTAAAAGAGAGAGAATACGTCTAATGACATATTCGTACTTAGTAGATTCATTTAATTATAGAGTCAAGGTCCAGGAAATGGTTTTGTTTGTGCACTGGCTCGCTCGCCCTTTGTGCTCAAGCACATCACTAGTTTAGTTTGAAGAAGTGACTTATTAGATGTAATGTTTTTAATACTAAACTTCATTAAATTAAGGGTCTAGATGTCACATATGATATGTATAAAACAGAAAATAAATTACAGCCGATCCACGCAACACTCCAGTTAATGGTGATGCAATTCAAAAAGTATCTGTAATTGAAATACTGTATCCAAGAATGTACAGTATTCTGTATTTGACTTCTCCAAAAATATCTGTGTAATTGTATTTAAAAGCTATTCAGAGTATTTGACCCCAACTCTGGACTTGCCCAAACTTTCACCCCCCCCCCCCCCCCCCCATATTTTCTAGACAGAGCTCTGGGGAATTGAGTGTAATTCAATTGTTGATAGACGCACTTTTCCAATAAAAGTTTGGCCGTATGACAAAGTCGACCAATGAGTTCAGCACATGCGAACCGACACACATGTGCTGATGTAAGTACAATACATGCAATAGGAAATTCACCGGCCAGGATCATGACTGGAAAGAAGTCAGAATTGTAGCCAATTGTGACCAAATCCATTGCATTAAATTAGTGTATAAGTGCATGTAGTAGAAGAATGGTGAACTATGTGTGTATTTCCCAATTTTTTTATTCCTGAAAATACAATATTACTAAAAATTTTCTCATTCTAACAGCTAATATTGTTAATTAAAACTTAACCCGACGTTTCAACTGTTAGCCAGAGAACTTCGGCAAGAAGTCGAAACATCGGGTTAAGTTTTAATTAATAATATTGGCTGTTCGAACGAGAAAAAATAGCTATTATTATAATTATTTCAGCCGAGAATGACTGAATTACAATATTATTACTGCTACGGATTTGTAGTTGATCATAACGCTATAGATTTAATTAATACTAATGCAATAGATAGTTTTCTGACCACCTAAACCACTCCGTGTATAAACCCCATCACCTTGACCATACCACATTGACAACTCAAACCTACTTGCTTCTCCCTTCTCCAGCTTCTTCTCGTACTGCCTCACTTCCTCCTCTGTGCTCACGATGTTCTTCTTGCAGAGTTTTATCTCCCATTCCTTGGACTCCATTTGGTCCTCGAGTAACTCCTTCTCTTCCATGGACAGACTGGGTTTATCCAACTTCTTCCTGAGCCTTGAGATTGCCTATAGCACACCAGACATGGAGTAGATATGTGTGAATGTATGTTATTGCAAGTATGTACTAGCACACTAACACACAAATGTATATATGTACATACAATACATAATACACACATGCACACGTATATACATACATATACATGTATGCATACATACATATATACATACTCAAATACAATACTCAAATACATACATACATACACATACATACATACACACATACATACATGTACATACATACATATACATACATACATACATACTCCAATACACATTCCATATACAGTATGTATTAAGTGCTGCTATGTATTTAGCACAACATGAAGTAGTACACCTTACTATAAATTCTCTAATACTGAAGTTTCTGTCAATGTACAGCTTCTATAATGAGTACTACCTACAAACGCATGTTGTGTGTGCCTAGCACTGTTTCCTGAAATGAAGATTACAGTGTGTTGTGTGTGTGTATGTTCTGTGCGTGATGACTCACACTGGGGTCAAAGTACAAATGTGGAACAGTACCAGTCATACGTATCTTCTGTAATTTTGTAACTAGCTTTTAAAATCAAATCTGTACACTATACGTAATAGTTTAATTAATGAAATACTTAATAAAATACAGCTAAAGCCATTGAAGCTACCCTTTACCGAAGCCTTGGTTTGTTTATAGTCCTGACAGCTTGAGTTTTGCTTTGTGCTGCCATATGCAGAGTGCTTTGTGCTGCAAGTTTGTGTGGAATGCGGGGGCGGGCTCTCTATGTACACTCGGAATGCGGGAGCAGGCTCTCTATGTACACTCACGGCTCTGGATGACGAAATTAGACGACCAATCAAAACAAAAGCATATGCCATTGAAACTAATACATGCCATGCACATACAAGCAAAAAAAAAAAAAAAAAAGCCATGACGACACCAAGAAACAACAACAACAGAAACAACAAAACAACCACAACAATGATAAGAGCAGGCAATTCTTAGGCACTAGGACTTGTTCCAACTGAACCAAGTCATATACTATAGCCAAAAGTATTGAGCTAAAGATGACTAACTTACTGGTATACAAGAATGAGAGCCATTGAAGCTAGCCAGTCAGACTAACACCAAATAAAGTATGACAGTATGAGACTCTGCGTGTATTTTAAAGTCTTCAGTTTTGTGGCTACGAAGTGCACAGCTTTATAGTAATCCACTCCCACTACACACACACACACACACATGCGCGCACACACATACACAAAATTATCTTGCTGCCGCTAGGCGGTCACGCGCACCTGGCAGAGCCAGGATGCCTGTGCACTAAGCAGGCACTGTGAGCCGTGCAAGCAAAGCTCCTGGAGCCGGGCTAGGAACTCGCAGGAGAACAGACCTTTCCTCACAGCAAGTGGTGTGGGCACCCGAAGTCCCACCTGGACCATTGCTGTTTCATGAGAAAAGGCCTTGAATTTGCACCCCAGCTAATGCCAGGTACCCAATCACAGCTGGGTGGACTGGTGGGGTTGGTGGGAGGCAGATGGAAATCAGATAAAAAAATTGCCTGAGTTGGGCTTGAACTCAGGACCGCGGGCCCCGAGCCAAGGACACAACCACTACACCACACAACACACACACACACATACACACAAATGCACACACATACACACAAACACATACATACAACACACACACACTTGACCTTCTGTGTATCTTCAGTGCAATACAGTACATCATCACATGTCACGTAACAAAGTTTGTCTACAAGAAGCCACACAGTGTCCTTCCTTTCTGCTGTGGACTAATCCATACTTGTGTCTATAATGCATCATAAGTGGGTGGATAAGGAGAAAGAGGAAAATTCCCTTTGGTCAGAGGAAAGGAGGTGAGAAAGATCATGCACCTGCTTTAAAAATTATAGTGAGGAATAACAGGAAGATACCTCTAATATGTAAAGACAGGGACAGGGAGAAAGAGAAAGAGAGAAAATTCTTGTAATTTTGTGTAAATTCGAAAAGAGCCACTTTTTTTCTGCAATAGCATTCACCTTTCATTACAACTCATTAAGATTTTTTTAAATATATAACCCACAGGTAACCAGTCAACATGCAGCTCAGATGGTATTTGAGTAGTAATATGTATTTCAACAAACCCCTCCTCTAATCACTACATGGTACTATGTAGAGTTAAATCCCCCAGGTAATAGAGTATACACAAATAGACTAACAGACTCCTCAAACCTCAGAAATATCTAGACAAAAATTCATGATAATTACATAGAGTGACAGGATGCCTAGTGTGAGAGGATTCTGACAGCTTAATATATAATTTAGTCCATCAAGATGAGGGTGGTGTGCGGGGGGAGAGGAAGGGGGGGGGGGGGGGGGGGGGCGCCCACCCGCCCCCCGCCGGGACCCGCTCCCCTGGCCGCAAGAGGAGGAAGAAGAGGAGAGCGGAATCTTAGTTTAAAAAAAACAAAAAAAAACAGAAATGCAGAGTTGCATAAATGGAGGCTTGTATTCATACATCACGGCATGGTACCAGGTCATGGTACGGAGGTTTCTCAGTTTTTTTTACCATATTGGATGGAGCTGGGTGCATTCATGCGCACATATGAATGAAAGACGATCCACCGGAAGTCCGGGGCACAAATTAACACACGAAATTACACACACTCAACTATGCACACGCTGCTCATAAGATATAAGCACACAATGGCACAATGACAATGTTCTCCTTGATCTTCTCTTTCTCTTTATTCTTCTCTCTTCTTCTTCTCTCTTGTGGCCACACCCACACTTGGCTCGCGATTGATTTTAGCCTACTCGTTAATGATGACGCTATAAATCTGTGATGTCATTCACAAGTCGTTGATACTAGAGCTACCAGACCCCTTCCTTCCTCCCCGCCAACCAACATAGGGAAGGAAAAGGGTAGGCGACGCCAGACTACTGTGCTTTTGCAGTGGCCCCTCCCCTCCGTTACTTTCGTCTTACTACGCACTGCAGCGAGCCAATTTTTTTTTTGGGCCCACTTTCGACTTAGATTTTTTTACTGACCGCCAGCGGTGGGTGGAGATTTATATAAGTCTCCGCCTAACGGATATGCAAACCGGAAGCCGTACCCTCAAACCGTGACGTTACATTCGGTAAAGCATTTTAGAGTTCTTATTATGGCTTCTTCAGCTTCTTATACTATCTTGTATCCACAATCTTGTGAATTAAAGAGTAGTATAATTCATGAAGCAGCAATTCAGCGGATCAGTGGATTATCTCCAGGGGTAGACCAGAAGTGGTTGTGTGATGAGGTAAGCAGCTGGACACAATTTGGAAGACCAGTTATGAATATAGTAGCTATGTTAGTTAATAAAGGACTGTAGCCTAATTTAGAGGTCATTTGATGTACTAAATTTTTAACACTCCTTATATCATTAAAAATGGTAAATTATATTAGCTACCATCATTGTTGTTTGGAGGTAAGTTAGCTAGTGAAGGTTGTACGTAAAGCAAATGGAAGAGGAGAGTGTTAAGGATGCACAATGGTGGTATTATCCTAAATTATAGAGCACAATATAATTATTAAGCACAACAATTGGTGTTAAAATGATGAGAATGAAAATTGATAGTTGGTGCTTGTATCTAAGCCGATAGCTATAGAGGTCGTGTGTTTGACCAATTAATGCGTGGGCGTTCCTAGCAATGGTTGCTTTGGAGGGCAAAGTACCGCAGTAAAACTCCAGTTAGATTTAGAGTAGCACTATCGGCAGCAGTTGAGGTTTTCCCCCCCCAAGTATTCTGAGTTTGCTGGCTCACTTTCTAGTACTACTGGGAGCTGGTACAAAGCTAAAGTTCTTGCAAATAATTTGGTTGGACACTGATCCTTATGCTGTATAGAAGATAGTCTCTGGCCAAGTAAACTATTAGAATTGATTCCCAATATATCGTGGAGCTTATTGTAGTTTCTACTACCAGTCCTCATGGCTACCAGAGAAACAAAAGTAAGTACTTAGAAATGTTAATAGCAGTACTTTATTATTATTATTATTATTAATTTTTTGTAGGCTCTACAATTGGGACGATTCTGAAGGTTTAGCTAGTGAAGGCTGGATGGTGTGCAAGACTCCAGGCTATTTAAGTTTAGGCCAACAGAATTCCAAAAATTCAGCGCATAGTATATTAAAGAATAGTAAATACTCATTTTTTTCTCAGGTTAGCTAATCGCTTACAAAGAACAACACATCTTTTTGTCTTTATTTTTTTCACCTTTGGATAATAGTTCAACTACCTTTTTCAGTGCAGTGTTGCAAGAGGGAATGCTGTAGCCATTCTGGGTTGTGCTGAGCATTCTATTGACATTTTATAATTTTAACGCTATTATTATTATTATTATTATTATTATTATTATTATTATTATTATTATTATTATTATTATTATTATTATTATTATTATTATTGTTGTTATTATTATTATTATTGTTGTTATTATTATTATTATTATTATTATTATTATTATATTATTATTATTATTATTATTATTATTATTATTGTTATTATTATTATTATTACAAATTAATTTCTCCAGCTCCTAGAGCTGAGATTTCAAGTACAGGGAAGAAAAAGGATAATAAGCTTCCAGCCAAAGGGCATATCAATCACCATCAGAAAATGAACGGGACAAAAAATAATTTTCCAAAGTAAGGCCAAAGAAGAGAATTAACCTGATGCCAGATTTTCTTCCTAAACTTGGTGACAGCAGACTTCAACAACAGTCACTATAATAATCTTTATTATCCAGTGACACTTGGACTATTTAGAATTAATAAATTTATGTGAGATGTTTCAATCTCTAAAGTTTAACTGTATAACTTGATTGCTAAAATAAACTCAATATTAATGAAATACCATTGTGCAGGTAACTTTAGAACAAATCATTCATTCAAACACAGAAACAACAATCAATGAAATCTCGAAGCAAAACATGGAATTTGCTTCATGCAGATTGTATCACAGCATCCGGGGAGGTTTTCACTTCTGCCATTCTTGCTTATTTTCCATATGTATATCATTGGTCTGCCAGAATAAAGTTACTTAGCTATACAAGTAATATAACTAGATTGAAACTTGCTCAACTTCCACCTTCCACCATTTATTTATCCAAGTATCCTCCCTCCATAGGACTTTGAAACAAATAAAACAGTTCATTGTGAAGCTACTTTGGGATCTAACCCCTGGAAATAATCCATATCAATAATGTCGTTACCCCAATCAGGGTTACAATTATCAGTAGGTAGCTTCAGCACTGATCATAGCCTGACATTTTTTTACACTAAAGTAGAGGGAAACCTGTTCGTGTTCTTCTCTAGGCGACAACAGACAACACAGCAGCCAAGCACAAAGACTTTATACAAGCGTCCTCCACGGGTTACCCTCCACCTCGTAATTACGTCATTCGTTGACGTCACCAGCACGACCTCTATATTTCATACAAACTATAGAATTCCTTGGATTTCTTATTTCCCTAAACATTATGTTTTTATTATGCCAGCACAATTTCCCTCAAATCTATATCTGATCCTTTATTAAGCTATTGTAATTTTCATTTGTGTTGATATTTTGAAATTGTAACATACATTTTTTAATTAGGGATTGAATAGTGCATTAGGAAGAACTCTTTATTATGCCCAAAAGAATGGCTATGGCAAGGTAACTATGTAACTCTAATTTTTACAAAGGGCTTACATTTGTTTTTTGCTATGATGATTTTGAGCATGTGTTGTTTTATTTTTTGTTTCGAATTTTCTTCTTTTTTTTTTTGTTGCTGTTTTTCTTCTGCAGGATTTTGTCATTTTTAGTTCTTACTTATGGGAACGTTTACACAGCAATTTAAACCATGCCTGTGAGGTAGCAAGTTCTATTTTGGTAAGCTACAATTTGGCTTATTAGTCATTGTAAATGTATGTGGACATATAAAACCTTAATGTTTCCAATCCTTGAAAACATCTGTTTAATCCTTCTCTCAAATATATATATATATATATAGTTCTATTCCCTCACCTATTCTCTCCCCTTCCCACTCATGGTCTCTTTTTCCTTTTCAATATTATTATTATGCCTCACATATTTTTTGTGTGTGCAGGAAAGTGCCAAAATAAGAGGAAGATGGCTAATCCCCATTTGTATTCATAACCACTGGATTGCTGCGGTATGAATTATAGCTAAGTGGAATGTTTGTATTTCTAAGAAATCTTGTTAGTTTTTTTTTTAATAGTGACTGTCTACAGGAAACCCATCAATTTTTTTTGCACTTACAGAGTTATCAGTATCCAGTAACTGAGATCTCATTGCAAGCAGCTCAAGCCTTTCCCAATATACTTGACCTAACCGTTTCCCCTTAGTAGATAGTTTGTTTGTTGTTGTTGTTTTCTTTAACTTTTATACACTGGCCTTGTTGTGCCCAGTTTTCCCATATACTGTCAGAATTTTTGTTTAAACTTCAGGAAGGGAAGAAAAAAAAAAAAAGAAAGGGAAGAATGAGAGGGAAACTAAAGCAACAGCTGATACTAATTTCCAAGAGTTGCTGTGATCCTGTTTCTTAGAATAGTCTTTCTCTCTCTCTTGTGACTTTACTTGCATGTGCTGCAGCGGTTCTCAGCTCTACTGCAATTGTACTCTAGGTTATTTATCTTAAAAAGCTTAAGAAACTGTTGAACTAAAATGCTAAACATGACATTGTGTTGGCATGATATTAGTGTGTTAATTCATACTACACATATGATATGCATTTTTATAATAGAGTATAAAGAAAGAAGAACAAACTATTAAATTTTTGGATTCCCTCCATATTCAACATAACTTTGTAGCTGAGAAACTCAAGTATGTTTATTTTATTTATTTTGATTACATTAATTAACAATATATTTAATATTTCATAGGCTATTCCTAAAATTTGTGTATCCGGAAATATTGGACTGGACAGTAGTGCACGATGATGATGTAGGTTTTTAAACATGAGATTGTATGCATGTTCGTAAGCATAAATGTATTTCTCCCAAGATTATGCCGATTCAAACAAACTCGTATGACTGTGGAATTTTTTATTATAAAGGTTAGTAAGTATTGTAAGTCATTTGGGGCAATTAATGAGCTAATCTTTGGTATGCATTTCCTTAGGACTTACTACAATTTTTTTATTGTGGTCATGTCATCTTGACAAACAATATAGTTACTTTCTTAAAGAAAATTACAGGCAACTTCTCAACATACTAAAGTACTTCCATTATGCATTTATATTTCTTCACTCTTTTGCCAATAATAATAATAATAATAATAATAATATATTATTATTATTATTATTATTATTATTATTATTATTATTATTATTATGCATATGCAGGGGTTGGAGCATGAAATATATGATGGCAACGATTTTATACTTCCACGAATTGTTCCAGTAGGAAATATCACTGATGTAATATGATTCTCACTCAGTTTATTGGATTTTGTTACAGGGTAATGGCCACTTGTATCGGCAAGAAATTCTTGATATGATCCATTCCAGCATATCTGAGTGAGATTCTGAACTTTTAGTTTTTGATTGGATATGCAGTATCTTATTTGTGTTGTTTTTTTTAGAAATCCTGACAGCTTTTGTCCATCTATACTCAAATCTTCTCAAGAAAATGAAAGATTATTACCTCAATTAAACACCAAGTGTCCACTATCCCTTCACCTGAAGAAAGAAGGTGATTTCAATTTTTATTTACCAATATTTTACAGCATTTATATTAATCCAATATATGTGCTGTGTACGTTTTTGTTTCCCTGCAATAACACCACTGAGCTTTTTCATTTTTGTGTGTAACTTTTGTATTTTACTTGACTTAATGTTACACAGGTAGTTCCTTCAAAGATAAGTGTTCATCTGTTAATAAACCTGAGCTAAAGAATTTGTCTGTATTTCAACAGCAAGGTATGTGCATAATATTTTAGGTAAACTTAAATGAAATTACTGTTGTTTTTCCTATAGCTTGTAATTCACAATCTGAAGCTATTGCTAGCAATCTTCCTGCTAATAAATATACATCAAAAGAAAGTGTAGTTACTTGTTTGAAAGATAACATCCAGACTTCATCAACCAGTACTACAGGCTCCATATGTGATTCTAATCCTAAAAGGTGGAGCAACCTTGATACTCACTTAAGGAGTTTGTTACCGAATGAAGAGGGAATTACATATGTGATTACAGATTTTTTTTCATTACCTAAAGAATCGTTTTTAGGGGCACCTGCTCATGCTTTCAAAAGTACCATTAGAATTAATCTTAGTAATGAAAATGATGGAAAGAAGTGGTTGGAGAGAATGATGAAACATAGCATGTGTACTTATCGCCAATCAAAAGGTAGAAAACCTGGATGTAAACGGGTTCTTTATAAAGTAGAAATGCACTGTCAACATAAAAAGAAACCCTTGACGCAACAAAGAGAGCAAGCTGCAACTTTGAAAGTCCTTGATTCTGGTAAGGGATTAAAGCATGAAGTTCGTAAGAAGAAGACAGATTGTCCTTCCATTATTAAATTTAAAGTCACGGTTCCAACAAAAAAAGATCAACGTGCTTCAGTTAATTTTCCTTATTTGGTGAACCATCCTGCTATTTTTCAAGTTAGCTATAATCACAACCACCTATTGAGTCAGCACATTCTCTTTCTTTTCGTCCAATTCATCAGGAAACAAAGGAATTTTTCTTTAAGCTTTTTGAAGTAGGTCATAGTGCTTCATCTGCGTTTCATTGGAGTGAAACAAAAATGTTACTATAATGATGATGATCAACTTGCATTTGCAGACAGAGCTTTAAATCCAACAAAGTCAGATGTTAGGGCTGTATGCTTTAGAAAGCATCTCCTTGGTAGAGGCAATCACACCAATAACTATTCAGAAGCTGGAATACGTATTTTAAAGGAACTGATATTTAGTCGTGTCAAAGCATATAATCATGTTCAGATGTTTTCATTCATAACTGAATGTATGGAGCTTTACTATTGCCGAAAGCTCATGCTTAGTGCTGCCCACAATCGATTAGATAGATACATTTCCCTGAAGTATCAAGGACTTAACTGCAGCAAAATTAGTTATGAAAATATATATGAAATTGATTCAAAAGAAAGTATCTACTTAGTTAATAGTAAAACTGAGCGAGATGTAAAATATTTGGTTAGGAGTTAGGTATTTGTAATTGTAATGCTGGTCAGGATGGGTCACCTTGCTCGCATCAGGCAGCTGTTGCTAAACATTATCATGTGACATCAGTAAATTGTATTCCTATTTGTCCTAAATCATGGCAAGTTTTGGCAAATATTGCATTAGGTTCTAAAGCAATACAGGAATCTCAGTTTTATTCTTCACTTCATGAAAATAATCAGGTGAATTCATTGCCAGTAGTGCCGTCTCAAGATTTGAAATTTGATAGTTCTGCATGGGATTTGATACGAGGGCAGGCATCTTCAGAATACAATCAGAAAACTTTTAATGAAACAGAAGAAGAAATAAACTGTGAAGATATTGTTGAAGGAATTGAAGAGGTATTGGCCGATTTAAAAACAAGAATTAGAGAGAGTAGTGTTGTGGCAAAAGGGACAAAAACTTTTCTGAGAAGATA
>WLWD01001880.1_pt1 | contig 75124 bp, 35 predicted proteins | sample 6712731 | NCBI WGS metagenome assembly WLWD01 (sample SAMN12718690, study PRJNA576275) | sponge metagenome | isolation source: marine sponge | host: Mycale hentscheli | place: New Zealand: South Island, Marlborough, Capsize Point | collected 2014-11-01
TGCTACTCTGTCTTTCAGCCTACCTGTCCACTTGCTACTCTGTCTTTCAGCCTACCTGTCCACTTGCTGCTCTGTCTTTCAGCCTACCTGTCCACTTGCTGCTCTGTCTTTCAGCCTACCTGTCCACTTGCTGCTCTGTCTTTCAGCCTACCTGTCCACTTGCTACTCTGTCTTTCAGCCTACCTGTCCACTTGCTACTCTGTCTTTCAGCCTACCTGTCCACTTGCTACTCTGTCTTTCAGCCTACCTGTCCACTTGCTGCTCTGTCTTTCAGCCTACCTGTTCACTTGCTACTCTGTCTTTCAGCCTACCTGTCCACTTGCTGCTCTGTCTTTCAGCCTACCTGTTCACTTGCTACTCTGTCTTTCAGCCTACCTGTCCACTTGCTACTCTCATGTCTTTTAGCCTACCTGTCCACTTGCTGCTCTGTCTTTCAGCCTACCTGTCCACTTGCTGCTCTGTCTTTCAGCCTACCTGTCCACTTGCTACTCTGTCTTTCAGCCTACCTGTCCACTTGCTACTCTGTCTTTCAGCCTACCTGTCCACTTGCTGCTCTGTCTTTCAGCCTACCTGTCCACTTGCTGCTCTGTCTTTCAGCCTACCTGTCCACTTGCTACTCTGTCTTTCAGCCTACCTGTCCACTTGCTACTCTGTCTTTCAGCCTACCTGTCCACTTGCTACTCTGTCTTTCAGCCTACCTGTCCACTTGCTACTCTGTCTTTTTAGCGCTGTCTTTCATCCTACTGTCCACTCTGCTCTGTCTTTCAGCCCTACCTGTCCACTGCTGCTCTGTCCTTCAGCCTCCTGTCTACTTGGCTTACTCTTCTTTCAGCCTACCTGTCCACTTGCTACTTCTGTCTTTCAGCCCACCTGTCCACTTGCACGCGGTCTTCAGCCTACCTGTCCACTTGCTACGCTTCTTTCAGCCTACCTGTCCACTTCTCCTGTCTTGCAGCCTACCTGTCACTTGCTACTCTGTCTTTCAGCCGACCGGGCCACTTGCTACTTGCACTCGTCTTTTTCAGCCTACCTTGTCCACTTGCTACTCTTCTTTCAGACCTACCTGTCCACGTTGCTACGCTGTCTTTCAGCCTACCTTTCACTTGCTACGCTGTCTTTCAGCCGACCTTCCCACTTGCTGCTCGGTCTTTCAGACTACCTTCCACTTGCTACGCCTGTCTTTCAGCAGCCCTACTGTCCACTTGCTACTCCTGTCTTTCAGCCGACCTGTCACACTTTCTGCTCTGTCCTTTTCAAGCCTACTGTCCCCTTTGCTGCTCTGTCGTTCACCTACCTGTCCAATTGCTACTCTGTCCGTTCAGCCTACCTATCCACTCTCACTACTCTGTCTTTCAGCCTACCTGTCCACTCACTACTCTGTCTTTCAGCCTACCTGTCCACTTGCTACTCTGTCTTTCAGCCTACCTGTCCACTTGCTGCTCTGTCTTTCAGCCTACCTGTCCACTTGCTGCTCTGTCTTTCAGCCTACCTGTCCACTTGCTACTCTGTCTTTCAGCCTACCTGTCCACTTGCTACTCTGTCTTTCAGCCTACCTGTCCACTTGCTGCTCTGTCTTTCAGCCTACCTGTCCACTTGCTGCTCTGTCTTTCAGCCTACCTGTCCACTTGCTGCTCTGTCTTTCAGCCTACCTGTCCACTTGCTACTCTGTCTTTCAGCCTACCTGTCCACTTGCTACTCTGTCTTTCAGCCTACCTGTCCACTTGCTACTCTGTCTTTCAGCCTACCTGTCCACTTGCTGCTCTGTCTTTCAGCCTACCTGTTCACTTGCTACTCTGTCTTTCAGCCTACCTGTCCACTTGCTGCTCTGTCTTTCAGCCTACCTGTTCACTTGCTACTCTGTCTTTCAGCCTACCTGTCCACTTGCTACTCTCATGTCTTTTAGCCTACCTGTCCACTTGCTGCTCTGTCTTTCAGCCTACCTGTCCACTTGCTTCAGCCTACCTGTCCACTTGCTGCTCTGTCTTTCAGCCTACCTGTCCACTTGCTACTCTGTCTTTCAGCCTACCTGTCCACTTGCTGCTCTGTCTTTCAGCCTACCTGTTCACTTGCTACTCTGTCTTTCAGCCTACCTGTCCACTGACTATTCTTACTCTCTGTCTGCCTGTCTGTCAGTCTCCCTGTATCCTTGCTATTCTGTCTGTCTGCCAGTCTGTCTACTTGCTACTATTTTTACCTTCTTGTCATTTGGCTTGCTCAGCAATAACCCTCGATTAGTAATATTTTTTAAATGAAATCATTATTCAGTCGTACAAGACCAGTTGTAAGTTATAGAATGAAGGAAATGAACTGAATTTACAGAAACTGGTAATATAAAATGAAAACCTTTACAACTCCCTTTATTTACTTACCAATTTCTTGATAATGGCTAGGATAGACCCTGATATCAGGAATGAAAGAGATGGGTTTGGGCACCACTTTATTGAAACCGAAGCGGCTTTCAAACTGAGCTATAATGAATCAACAATAACAACAACAACAATAAAACAGCTGATTAGTGTAAAGGATAAAATAATTATAATTTATAGGAACTTCAACTCTCCTTTTAGAGTCATACACACAAACATACATACATACTAAAGGGCTTCTACAGAGCTTATAAAAACTTTGAAACAGGGGTGTGAGTTCTGCGGCAATGGTTGTACCAACGTTTTACAAAAGAGTGTGTTTCTCTCAGATGGTCTACCTTTTACCGAATCTTGAGATTGAAATGGCTTTTGCGGGGAATAAATGGCCAATATGAGCATTTTGGAAGATATCCCAGACATTCCATACCAGCCTGGTCCTTTCTTAAGCTTTTGAAGCAATATTTAGGAAAATAACAACAAAACAAACACGTTCAGAGGTCCTTACAGTATTGTTAGTCTGCAAAGTAGCCATTTTAGCACTACAAGGTGTGTTGTGATGTAGTTTTTGCTACACATGCTAAAATATGTTTAAAGAGAATAAAGCTAAGAGTAGGCATTCTAATTAGAGTTGATTGGTTTGTATGTCCAAGTAGCTATGCTGGCTGTATACTATACATTCTTTACATAATCTAATTATAGCCTAACAAATTATTTATTTAACATGAACCTACTAATTGTTTATCTTTATATCATTTGCGTTGTAATAGTCTTGTATTGGATAGTTTGGAGTTATGTTTGTGGTTATTTAATCAAATAACCAAAATCTTTGGTTCATTGATGAAAGAAAAACAACTTAAAAACTTGTCTCTTTTAAATCAAATTTAGAATTTTCCTGTCATTAGTTTCTTCAATATTTGGACTTAAAGTTTGCCCAGTTTATTTGCTTCCTGCTTTCTCTTTATTTTCTGAATTGGGTGTGATTTCTGCGATACCTATCCCACCACTTCCCTTACTAAATTATTTGATTACCTTCGAGCTCATCTTGTTCATTTTCGCTGGATCTATATGAATCATACAATTTAATGGTAATTTAAACTAAAAAAATTAACTACAAATCATACATCAAAAAATTAAAAAAAAATTTCTTTCATTCTCCCCTTTTTCTTTTATGTCCCTTAAAGATAAAGAGTTAAACACTGATTAAAGCTATTGTATCAATGAATTGTGTACTTGAAGAACAGAATTACCCACAATAAATGTAATTCTCACTTTTTTTCGGGTGCCATTTGCATGTCTGAAGGAAGCTGTGGATTTGGATCTACTGCTGGTTGATGAGGGTTCTGCTGCTGTGGTGTTGAAAGTTTATGCTGCAGTGGTGGTGGAAGTCTAGGCTGATGTGGTGTTGGAGGTCTAGGCTGATGTGGTGGTGGAAGTCTAGGCTGATGTGGTGTTGGAGGTCTAGGCTGATGTGGTGTTGGAGGTCTAGGCTGATGTAGTGTTGGAGGTCTAGGCTGATGTGGTGTTGGAGGTCTAGGCTGATGTGGTGTTGGAGGTCTAGGCTGATGTGGTGTTGAAGGTTTATGCTGTCGTGGTGTTGGAGGTCTTGGCTGTGATGGTGTTGGAAGTTTATGTGGTGTTGGTGGTAGAGGCATAGGTGTTAACTGTCGTCTGTCAGCTGTAAAACAAAGATATCCAATAAAATGCATACTTAATGGTTCTCTACTACAACATTATTATTGTAGATGTTTGAATAAATTCAATAGAATTTGGGAAATGCTCTTGAAAGCGAACCTGCAAATTTATAGCTCACACTGATAATTTCATGTACCCTATCATTTGAGCACAGTGTTGACTTCACTGCTACTCTATTTATACTTGATATATCAATAGAATAGGCTACTTCATCACAAATTAGTAGTTAACACTATTCTAATACTCCAATATTGCTTGTTAATTAATTGAACTTGTCTAAGAGTCAACTTTGCTAGTTTCACTGGCTCACTATATATAACATTCTCCTATTAAGTGAGAAATACTGATTCAGTACTCACTTGTAATCATCAATGGCTCAAATGTTGGCTACTACCCTTTGATACATACAGGTAATAGGCTATGTGCCAATACTTAATTCAACCATCAGGTTGAATTAAGTATTCACACTCTACCATGCTGGAATATAATGACTGATTCCACTTTATGCAAGTAAATATGCAGCAAATTTTTTTCATGATTTAAAACTTACGCTGTTTCTTTCCGTTAAATCTACAATAAACAAAAATTCGTGTAAGTACTAGAAGCTCAATTAAAATTTATAGCTCTAAATAATTGGTTAATAATTCCCTGTGTAAGATTGTCTAGGGCTTCTTCTTAGCTCCCTTTTTCTTTGTTGTGAATGAAACTGATACTATGATGTCTAACGTGTATTATTTTAACCCATCAGTTACATGTACCACACCAACTCCTTGACCTGACTTTTCAATGCCTTCAGTTGCATGATAAGTACTGTACTAGCAAGCACCCCGCCACACAATGGTGCTTGATTTACTAAATTTCCTAAATTTCCTAATTAGGAATGCAGCAGCATACATTGCTATTATCTGCTACCATTAGATTAATCTGCTTTTATTCTTTCCATTCTTGACCCGTGAATTCATGAATACACACACCACCACTGCCAGCGTAGTCATTATTGACGATGACTTTACCAACCAGACTCAGTTTATTCCTCTGCTTCTCAGGCCACATCAATCACCATGAGAAAAAACAGATTTAATTTAAGGATAATTTTGGTACCACATCTGCTATTGATTGGTTACCTGTACTTATTTTATATATTACATCATCCCAATGGACTATCACGGTAGGTCCAGTGCAGCTTATCGAGGTTACCGGTGGTGAAAATCGAGATTAGCGGGTAAGGAACTAGGGACCCGCAAGTGCTGGGTGGGGCCTGTATAAAAGATGCCATGTGAGTAGAGCACAAGGCATTAGTTGAAAATCTGAACCACCAATAAGGATGGATCTAACAACTTGAAGGCCGGAACCAGTGGAAGAGGCTCCGGCGAAAACAGTGACCTTGAGAGCCTCCCTAAAAGATGCCGAGAAGACAAGGGCAAAGGCAGAGCTATCGTGGCAGCAGAGGACGTTCACGTCCCGGAAGAAGATGGGAAATTTGTTCAGCTCCAGTCCATGTTGGTGGCTCAGAGCCGCAGATTGACATGCTGTTCAGCATGTGGAGCAGTCGAGCCAATGGGGAAGGCGAAACAGTACCCAGTGGAGGCTCAGGCGCCCACGAGAGTGAAACGTGGGTGTTGTTTCGGTGGGATAGTATAAAGGGATGGAGAGTTTGAATGAGAATATAATAGCTTAACATAGCATAGTTTAATTGTTAAAAAACGTTTCAGTCTGTGGACCTTCTCCAGCTATAATGAAAAGTAAGAGTTGATCTGGTTATATGATTCCCAAGATGAAAGTTGGTGGTAATTGGCCGAATGTGCAGTGGTAATTGGATGAATGTGCAGTGGTAATTGGCCGAATGTGCAGTGGTAATTGGATGAATGTGCAGTGGTAATTGGATGAATGTGCAGTGGTAATTGGATGAATGTGCAGTGGTAATTGGATGAATATGCAGTGGTAAATAGATAAAAGGTTGTGAATGGTGATGGTAATTGGCCTAGACAGTTCTTTGAGGACTTTAATTGATTAAGTAAAGAGTAAAATGAAATAAATTTAAGTAAAAGCAAAAGAAGTAGGAAATATAGATTAAAAGGATTAAAATTAATAAATGAATAAATAAAATAAACTAAATAAATAAAATAAAATAAAATAAACAAACAAGCAAATAAATAAAACAAAACAAGCAATAACAAATGATAGCTAAATAATGACACTCTGCAAGCTATTTTAAGTGGATTCCAGATGAGCCAGCCACATCTGGTTCAAAGTCAGCTAACAATCCGAATTGCTGTGGTGTTTGGATCTGTGGATCCAGATGGCTTCTATAGTCCTTCTCTTCCAATAGTTGAATTCTTATTCGAGTACTTCTGTTCCATCCCAATTGACTCTATGTCCTGTATCCCAGGCATGAACTGCTATGCCATTCCTTTGGTCACCAGTCTTCACAGCATATACTTGTGTTCGCTGACTCTCTTCTCAAGTGACCTCCGAGTCTTACCAATGTATACTGTTTCACAGTCCATGCAAGGGATCCGGTATACCACTTCCTTCCTCTTAATGTATGATATAGGGGGTCTAACACGTGTAAGTAGTTGACAGAGGGTGTGATCAGACTTGAATACTGCTTTCACATTAGATTCCTGCATGTTCTTTGAACGGTCTCAGAGAGTCCCTTGATTTATGGAAGGTATAACATTCTTTGTCTTCTCCGTCTTCTCTTGACATTCAATGTTGGCCGTGGATCTCTTCTTAAATCTTGTCTGGATAGCCATTTCGATTGAATGTCTCTCTTAGGTAACTTAGTTCTTCCTTTATTGTAGTGTCATCACATACTGTCTCTGCTCTCTTACCGAGACATTTCACTGTTCCTGACTTCACACATGGATGGTGGTGTGAGGTATAATGCATGTACAAGTCAGTGTGTGTACTTTTGCAATGGACTTTGGTGATAAATTCCTCTTTATTTCTTCTAACCGATACATCCAGAAAGCCAATCTTGTCATTTTCTTCGCCTTCTTTAATAAATTGAAAAGTTCTTTAACAATTAAACTATGCTATGTTAAGCTAATATATTCTCATTCAGGTTGATACTCATAGAAATGAACCTCTATGATATAGGGAGAGTTTTTGAAACTTCCATTCAGCTCATCTGGACGTGACCTCTTAGAGCTAGGTGGACTTTGTGTTTGACACTAGGGTGGTTCAGAGAAAAGGAGAAAAAAAAGAGAGTGAAAGATGAAAGGAATATTGTACAAGGGGACAAATGTTTTCAGTAGCATGGGCATTGTGGTGAAGGGTGATATGAATTGTGGGAGTAACTTCTTAGAGATGTAGATGGGAAACTGGTTAAAGTTGGAGTTTTCTCTAGGGGATGTGTGCAGACCGCAGTGATGCAGTGGTGCAAATACACGGAGGGGCTCTGGTCTGACAATTATCAGTGGTCCAGACAGCCAATGTTGAGAGGAAAAGCCTGGTCTGACGAGTGTCAGTGGCCGAAAAAAAAGTACAGCATGGTGGTTAGATGGTCAGCATGTTGGTGACATGTTAGCTTGATCCATGTATGTAAGTGAGAGGAGGAGAGACCTGAGTGTCAGTAGTCTTGTTTAAAAAAAATTTGGTACAGGTGTGGTAGTGCGAATGTCAGCATGTTGGTGACATGTTTGTTCAACCCGCCTGTAAGTAAGGGGAGAGGAGAGACCTGGTCTGACAAGTGTCAGTTGTCTTGTTAAAAAAAAAAAGAGGTACAGGTGTGGTGGCTTGATGGTCAGTATGTTAGTAACATGTTTGTTTAATCCATGTCTGTAGGTGAGGGCATGCCGACCGCTGACAAGTTACGCAGCAGTGGCATCAGAAGTAATGCCAGTGGAGCGAGTACAGAGCCGGCGTAGCTCAAAATGCTCCTGGGCTGTGCCAAAGAGCAGACTGTGGCCAAGAAAGGCAAGGCAGGGAAGCCCGAACAAGTGTACGTGGTCCAAGGACTTCCTCCTTTACCGTGGAAAACAATGGAGAGGATCGAGAGAGGTGAATTTGTTGAGTTTGCCGACTTCCCATTCTTTCTCTGGGTGCAGTGGTGACCACCCGGCAACTCAGTGCACTGGTAAACAGCAAGGAAAGAGCCAGAAGATGGAGGCTGGCGGCAGTAAGACCGGCGAGCAAGTAGTGGCTCTGGAGAACTGTCTTGAACACAGCTAGCTTTGTTCTGTTTTGTTTGTGTGCAATGAATAGGCATGACTAGTTGTTAGTTTTGTCGTGTCTGGCTTGTGCTTATCTTTCAATTGACATTTACCAGGTGGCACATTCGTTAGAGACTACCATGACACACACACGGGCTTGCTGCAAGACAGACACACACACATACACGCACACAGTTTTCTCGTGGGCGGGTTCTGGTGATGACTGGTGGCTACTTCTGACACACAGGTTATAGATTAAGAACCACCTGTTGGAGCTGGAAAGAGTCTCCAATGGGGAGGCGAGTGTGGTGCTGCCAGGGGCGGACATTGTAATGACACCTCTAGAGTGGCAAGCGTGGGAGAAGGAACTAGCCGAACATCCAGCGAGTGGGTGGCGTTTCTGGTGAAAGGAATCAGATATGGCTTTCACCTGGGACATGGCCAGATGAAGGGTCCCATGCAGTGCAGGAGACGTTTCATATTCAAAACATTTGAAACACAAAGATGTGGTCAGTGATTACCTCGATTACCTCGAAGAGTAGGTGAAAGCGGACAGAGTGCAGAAAGTCGATGAGGCTACTGCGAGAGACAAAGTGCAGCGCAGCCCATTTGGCACCATCCCAAGAAGGGCAAGCCAGGGAAATGGAGGCTCATTGTGAACCTGTCGGCGCCCGAGGGGATGAGTGTGAATGACGGCATTACTCGAAAGCCGTCTTGTGTCAAGTACATGTCAGTGGACGAGATGAATAGAGTGCTTCAGGTGGGTCCGAGAGCCGAGATTGCAAAGGCTGATATGCAAAAGGCGTACAGGAACGTGCCAGCACATTCGTGTGACAGATGGATCCTGGGCATGGAGTGGGAAAGCATAATGTTCGTGGATGGTGCTCTGCCATTCGGACTGAGGTCGGCCCCACTACTGTTCATGGGAGCTGCCGTGGAATGGGTTGCAAAAAGAAGAGGTGCCACATAGTTGCAACACTATATTGATGATTTCAATGCTGTGGGCAAACCAGAATCGAACAAACGTGCCAACACTTTGAAGGTGTTTAAGGAAGCCTGCTTGTCGTTGGGCATGCCATTGGACCCCACCAAGGAGGAGGGCCCAGCAACGGTAGTGTTGTTCCTGTGGGGCGGGTCTGGGTGAAGGTTGCGAGCGAATGGAGCATCATGCCAAAGCCATTGTGATTGCTGTGGTGATTTGGGGCCCTCAATGGAGAGGTCTCACAGTGTGTGTCAAAACATGGTTGTGGTGGCAACTATCAGATCTGGCTCATGTAAAGAAAGGAACACCATGCACATGAGGAGATGCTTGACTTTCTTAGAGGCAGTGGGCATGTTTGTGATAGTGGCAGAACACATAAAGGGGGAGAACAATGGGTCGCGGACGCCCTGTCCAGAAACAACTTATCATTGGCTCAGTTTGTGTTGCAGGACGTGGCAGCGGTGCTTGAGAGAGTGCCACAGACACTGGTGGAGCTCATGACAGCTCCGATGCTGGGATGGTCAGAGCAGTAGTGGGACACTGCAGAGTTTTAGTTTCGCCAGGTACAAGCGGCCTCCACAGCCAGAAGGTACAAAAGGGTGTGGAAGAAGTATACCGATCTATGTAGCAAACTGGAAGAGGATCCCTTGCCCGTGTTTGAGGATAAGGCAGTGACATATGTGGTGACTTTGGCTGGGGAAGGCATGCAGGTGGCAACAGTGAAATACTATCTGGCTGGTCTGGGTGCTTCAGAATGGGGAGTTATGCCAAGATTGTCACAGATAAGAGCGGGTATTGCAAGATACAGAGCAGTGCAAGGGGACAAGAAGCTGGAGAGGAACCTAGTCACGCTGGTGCACATGAAAGCCATGCACGAGGCATGGAGGAAAGCTGGAGACAGAAATACCAAGCTGTGGGCTGCTGCATGTACTTGTTTTTTTCGGGTGTCTGAGAGCAGGAGAGGCACTGGCTTCTGAGGGTGTGAACTTCAATCCAAAGGCTCATCTGTCTTTCGATGATGTGTCGGTGGACAGTTTGGAGAGACCTTGTGTGATCAGAGTTTGGATCAAAGAGTCCAAGACGGACAGGATCAGGAAGGAAGCCACAGTGACACTGTGTTGGACTGGTGGATGCATGTGCCCGGTGAAGGTAGCACTAGCGTTTATGGTGGTTGTTCGGGACCATGCCGAACAAGAAGAGGAAAAGGTCGCAGACGTACTGTAAAGGATCGTCACCCGGGAACATTAAACTCTGCCCATTTGTAAACCATTGTATTTCTGTATCACGTCACCCTATATATCTGATGTCCAATTACTTGTATATTTTGTTCTTTCCATTTAATCCGAACCATTGCTGAATTGTAGTGGAGTGCGCACTTTGGTAACTTGTGCCAAGTCTGCAATTGCGCAAGCGACAGCGGTTGAGGTCAAGCATTTACCTGCGCCAGAGGAGTGCAAGGAATTTGGTCCTTCGAGTGTCGTCTGCCAGAAATAGCTCGTGTCGTCGAGTGTGAGCGGAGTTACGCCCGCCTTCACAGTGTTGAGGAAGGCCGGCTCAGGGCCGTTCTTCAAGTTTCCGGCTGGAACACCACTGACCAGAAAAAGCTTCATTGCGGAGGTCAGAACTGTATTGGCAAAAGTAGGTGTGGCCTGTCAAGACATCTCGGGCCACAGTTTTCGGATTGGCGCTGCTACAGCGGCAGCACAACTGGGGGCCTCGGATGAGGAGATCGAAGACCTTGGCAGATGGCGGAGAGTATAGAGGATATGTGAGGACAACTGCATCCACTGTTGGAGAGCTGTCCAGGAATTAGCCACTGCAGCCGAACCAAATATCACGGAATAGAGAACGGTGTGGCAAGGCTTATCATATTTATCAGATTATAGTATTACATTTTGTCAGCATGCCTGCCTCTGTAATGATGTGTAACTTGCTACGATAGATCAAAAATAAGAGAGAGAGAGAGAAAAGTCTAGGGGGGGGGGGGGGGGGGGGGGGGAAGTGTGTGGCTGGGTGTCTGTTTGTGGGAGGTGGGGCTGTCTGAGTAATCAGGGCTTTTCGAGTGGCCGGTTTTGGGAGGTTTGTGGGAGGAACAGCGGCGGCTCGAAAAGCGAGATGCTGCATTACGAGCATCAAGCCAATGGCTGAATGCCGGGGCTGGACGCTGCCTAAAACCTGCCAGACGGAAGCTGTGCCGCCAAATGGGCGGGGCTACGTAACTGACTGCCATGCTTCCCACAAACGCGTAAAGGTAGAAAGGTTTGACAAAGATCTATGAGTAATCTAACTATAAAACTAGCTCAACTACAACTCAGCAGGTAACCTGAAGTGTGTTACGTAATATTGTTGGAAAATAAAATTTTAGGGCACTGCAAATTGGACTTCTTGTGAATTGGTTTGAATACTACAAGACTCAGCCATAAAGTGAGTAGAGCCACTCTGGGAGGACCCATGGAGAATTAACATACACGCCCATATTTATTTCTTGTCATCATCAATGTTATAGTTATGTTCATTCCATGTGATCATCATTGTTATAGTCGTATTTATTCTATTACACATGTGATCATCGTTGTTATAGTCATATTTATTCCATTACACATGTGATCACCATTGTTATAGTCATATTTATTCCATTACACATGTGATCATCATTGTTATAGTCGTATTTATTCCATTACATATGTGATCACCATTGTTATAGTCATATTTATTCCATGATCATCATTGTTATAGTCGTATTTATTCCATTATACATGTGATCATCATTGTTATAGTCGTATTTATTCCATTACACATGTGATCACCATGGTTATAGTCATATTTATTCCATGATCATCATTGTTATAGTCATATTTATTCCATTACACATGTGATTGTCATTGTTATAGTCGTATTTATTCCATTACACATGTGATTGTCATTGTTATAGTCGTATTTATTCCATTACACATGTGATTGTCATTGTTATAGTTGTATCCTGGTTTGCTGATTGTCACAAAAGCATTACTTGAGACTTCACTACAACTTATTGAAGTACTCTTTACACCAAAATGTTGTTTTTTATTACTAGTTTTCCTACTTTTATAACTTCACACAGTACAACCTGCTTCCTTCAAATAAAGATAGATTTCACTAGCCCACATCTGGTAAACACTCACAGACTGATTCATACTGTGAATGAAGAGGCACAACAGTCTTTCATGGCATTTGAGTAGCATAAATATGGTGTAGAGTGAGGAGGAAGATTAGAATGTTATTGTTTGAAGAATTGTTTGTAAGTAGCACAGTAAAGAAGACAACGGTAGGGTAGTTAAAATGCGTGGCAGACTGACAGAAGCTTCAGTTCTATTAATCTACCTATTTGCTCTAATGAAAAAAGGCAGATCAGAACATAGGTAAAAGAGAAATTCAATTTTTAATGATTCTGTTTTAATGCTCAAACAGCTAAGGATATACTATCACTTGTCACATTTATACTTTTGGAAACCTATTCAGACAAAGGTGAAGTACCAGGATTCTATAAATTCTGTTTTTCCAGTAAATTTAATTGCCTTATTAAAATTTTTTTACAAAATTAATTAAGAGGTCTGATTCTCTCAAATACTACAGTAATATGTAATGCACCATTATTATGTAGCTGATTAAAATGCTTAAAAACTAAATGTACAACATTGAATGATTAAGCTATTTAGTAAACTTGTATAAAAAATAGTAACTGGATAAACCAAGCACTTAAATTATGTTGGATTGTCACATGAGAAATAAACAAATAACATAATTATGGCTTTTCAAGCTCTCAATTACTGTCTGAGGTCCTAGATATATTACATATTTTGACTCCCTGCAAACTTGTAAATAGTTTCTTTGTCTTACTTGCCTTACTAGATAAATGAAGCACCAGGAGGTGCGAACCCTCAGCGTATGTTCACCAGATAACCTCAATCAATTAAAACCCCTCTCCGTTGCAGAGATCAGCAGTAGAAGCGAACGTCTGTTAAAAATCATTTAAAGCCTTTAGCATTTACACACAGACAGTTGCTACTTACGACAATACAAAGAAAGAAGCAAACAACGGAACGAAGGGAACACCTCTAGGTTATAACAGATCAGCTCCGCAGTTGCAACAGCAGTACAAGCCCGCAGGCTACTCTCTAGCTGCAATTTTCAGCTCACGTGATTATAACGTGCGGTAAAGGGGAGTTACTGGTAGCGCACTAGCACAACGATCGTACGAACGGCTAAAATTGACTAGCTTTTTCTTGAAAACTAAGTCGAAACAAAAAAACAAAACAATGCTAGCTGATTTATGTAAAAACTTCCGTAGGTATATAACAAATTTCTCTATCTCTACATCGTTTCAGAGCCTGGAAGGGCCGTCGTCTTTGAGATCCGTTGTTGAATGAATGAATGAATGAATGAATGAATGACTGAATGACACACAGACAGGATGACTACTGTAACCCTCTCGCGCATGCGCGCTGAGGGTTAACAAACTAAAATGCAGTAGCCTTGCATAATTTCTATGACTGCTTCAATTGAGTCTTAATTCAGGTATATAAGTTGACACTGAATTATCCGACAGGATGAAGTCAGTTTATACTAGATAATCTCAGTTACATTAAGAATTATATACATATATATGTAGCACTGGTGAGCTTTGTAAAAACATTATAATGATGACTCAATTTTCATTTAAATTGAGCAGTACAACAATAAAATAAAGGTGTTCCCATAGCAGCACGAGATACATCAAGTAGTTTCACTCACTTACCCTAAATTGATAATGAACGACTATTTAAACATACTATCTTACTCTGATAAACTTGGCATTTGAGATAAACTACCACCTGGAGTACTTGAACCTTTCCTCCTCTGCTTTAATTCTGATAGACTAAAAAAGAAACAACATACATTTACTTAAATACTTTCACAATGTTACTTTAGGTACGTGACCCATGAGATATTTCATGATATAACTCTGATTTTATCTCACACTATATTGTGCAATCCCATTACCTTCAGATGAACTAGTAGTTAGCCACTGGGGGGAGGGGGGAAAAGGGAGAAAATATTCGCCCCCTTCCCTGAAACACTTGCTCACCCCCCTCACCCCCACCTTCATCCACTACCCAACCCAACCTGGTCAGAACAGCTACTACAATATCAGTTGGGGGCGTGGGGAGCCCCTTAAAGTAATACTCAGAGTTTTACTAAATTCACACCTCCAACTATTGTGGTGAAAATATCTAGCATATAGCAAGATATTTCACTCTCAGGCTTTATTTTCAAATAAATTAACCTGCTGGTGAAATATTTCGCCATATCACACTCCGACTCATGCAATATGTACTATATATACAATTGGTATGGGTAAACGAAATTAAAACTTTAAACAGCATTTTCCTGCATTAATAAGATAATTAAATCTCACAATATATTTACAAAGGTAATTAGTACCTAGCTATACTAAAACTATTTAAGTTATAAGAAAGCAAATCGAATTTCTGCTTTAAGGCTATTATATCCAGTGAACAAGTATTTATAAAAGTGCTGTGTGTTGCTAAAGAATAGCAATAAATTTAACAAAAATATTTAACAAAAAATATTACTAGCTGCATTTAAATTTAATTTCAGTCACACTAGCTCGCTCGCCATATGTGCTGAAGCACACCACTAGTGTATCTCTCATTTTTTATTACCTTTATTTTATTTTTATTGTAATGCAGTTTCGTTCCAATTAAATTTGTATAGTCATCATAAAATATATTTATTTACAAGGTCATTCAGTACTTTATAATTAATATTTACTTAACTGTATTACTAAATAGTCATATAACTATTCAAGTTTTAAGAAAACACGATCAAGACTATTGGTGGTGCAAAAACAACCGCAGACAAAATGTTATCGGTATTATAGACTAGCTAACGAAATGAAGGCTCTTTCATAAAAAGGGGGTCTTGTACGACACCAGTCGAGCTCCCCTAAATTCGCCCCTGATAGGGGGGCATAGCTTCATGTGCCAGTATCTGTTACAATTAGTAAGACTTTTACTAGTGACAGATTAACTTTCTAAGCAATTCACACCAGTCTTATCTTTTCAAAAGACCCTTGTCAACAGCTATAGTAGCTATTCTTACTAAAATGATAATAATAAATAAATTCATTCGTAAGTTTTACTAATACAGCCATTTCATTTCATAATAAGATAAATAAGTTTATATTTCAAAAATACTAACTGTAGCTTGGTGTGCTAAATGTATGTAATATTTTAAATTTATATGTAATATTTTAAATTTACATAACACAAAGTGATGCCTAATGATGATTATTTGAAACCACACCCACTTCCTGGCCAGACCAAATTTTGAAGTAGCTAGCATTTTGATCAAAATAATTTCAAGATCTCGGCCATTTTTTAAATAGATTACTTTTTGTCTGGGAATACTGGACATTATAGTCAGAATGACTGAATGGATACTACAGAAGCAACCAATTCTCAGGAAATATTGAAGTAATTCCGTATTTGCTAGCTAAAATCAATGGTAAGGTTAAATTTTAACAAAACTTTATCTTATTACAATGGCTCGCTTGTCATTTGTATTGATGCATATCACTAAGTAATCTGTGTATAGTGATCAGCTCAAGACTTGTGTTGTATTCTCTTTTGACTTGACTATTAGACAAAGGATTTTCAAGGGGTATGCAATCAAATTTCCAACGTTGATATGGGTAAGGATTGATAAACTAACAGTTTTAGTTTAAGCTAGTCGCCTTTCTAAAGTACCCTCCATTCAAATGCTCGGTTGTACCAGGGATCTAGTAGATATAGCAATACCTTGTGTTCTCTTAGTGACTTGACTGATGGTTGGATTTTCAAGTAAGAACAAATCTGTTATGTAACGCATATAGCTATGACAAACAACGCATTAACAAAGTTAGCTTACCCCCGCCGCTAAAAAATAAATGAACTCGGCTAACTTTGGAGAACCTAACTGCAAGCATCTCTCCCGTTATGTGTCTGTAGCTCTTTGCTGTTTTTTTCTTTTCCTAGAATTATTTCAAAGTCTTTCGTCCCGAATTTCTTGTGCCCACGCTAATGTTTATGTTTTTAAGTAGCCTCCGGGGGTGGACACGCATGGACCACTTTGAACTTTGCCATATATATATATATATATATAACAAAACCTCAATTGAGACTCGTTAGTGAGTCTCGCTTCACTCGCCCAATCCAGTGAACATCACTTACTTCCCACTCACTGTAATTATAATGAAAGAATATTATAAACAATGTAATATCTTACTCTGCTATATTTGGAGTTCGAATGAAGCCACCACCAATTGTGCTAATTTTCCTCTGCTTTGCTAGACTAAAAGAAATAAACACATTGATATAGGTGAATGAAGTTGCAAGTTACAGCAACCTGTTTGGTTAGAGATGTTTTTTCAGTATTATTTAATACTCACAAGAGAATACAATATCATGAAATAGATTCTATGATTTCTTATAACTTAAATAGTTTCATGGCTAATTAGTAATTCAGTTATGTTAATATGATTATATAGTACAAATTAATCTTGAAAATACACTTATATTATGATAACTGAACAATTTTCATAAAGCTGTACTACATTAAAATCGTATATTTTACCTGCCTTTCATCCTATTTCCATCAGACTGAGCATGTGTATTGCTCTCCAGATATCAGTTGCTGGAGTATGGAGGACAGACTTAAGGCTTTCCACTTTTCTTGACAGAATTTAAAGCAAAATAGTCTGGGAAGCTAAGCAGACAAGTAGTTTAGGGAACTAATTTTAAGTTGATAAGAACTGTGTTACAAGGTCTACAAGAAGCCAGGAAAAAATTCTTCTGCCTTCATCCGGAATATTTATATGCTCAAATGAAATCATAGTATCAAGACTTCAGCTCCTACTGCTATGGCCAAAAATAATTTAAAAGCTAAGAATCTAAAACTATCTGACAACTTGGCATGACTTTGCTATTGAAGGTTCCAAACTAAATTTTACTAAATATCTAACAAAAGAACTATAGGATGATGTTTTAATGATGCTGCGTTTGTCACTTGTTTGAATTTTTATTTTAATAATATTGCTTTTGCTTTAAAATGGCACTTCTTAAGGGAACAGGGAGAGTCATTGAGATGAAATATATCTAAACCTAACTCAGATATCAACTAGCTGACAGCAACTAGAACAAATAACAGTGCCAGAGGATCATTGTTGGGTAAAGTTTGCTTTTGCTCATTTGGCCACTATTTAAGAGGTATTTATTATTCAAGGAACTTCTATGTAGTGCGATACAATAGTGTTAAAAAATCAACCCCTATATATTATGCCTGATTGAGTGTTTCACATAATATTGTGCTTCATTGCAGTCCAAATTTATAATCAGAGTATTTAAAGAGATCATAGGTATGGAACATAATTGTTTCATAATATTACAGATATTGCAATAACAGAATGTGTAGTGCTCCATAAAATATGCTACTGACAGCTTACTTTGATGATCCTGGACGAGTCGTAGTAGTTTGAGATGCACTACTGGCTGGAGGTTGAGCAGCTGCATTTGAACTAAAACTCAGTCGTCTTGGAACTTCCATTTGCCTTACAACAAAACATACAATAGGTAAACCAACAGCAGATCTAAACCACTGTTTATCAATATTAGGAGTCATGACTATAGTTAGTAATAAAATTCAACAAATTAGGTACAAGTTAGAATAGCTTTATATAGTGACTTTTGCACTCACATCAGAGTCAATAGCTGCCCTGTACATTTTGGTCCAAAGACAATAATAAATGGAAATCGAACTAGTGACACGAAGTAGAATAAATAGGATTTTCTGTACTGCGTCGTACTAAGAACTTTATTTTTGGTAATGTTTTTAAGAAATTGACAAATTAATATGAGTATCTTCTAATTATTAGATAATAAGTGGGTATATAAGAGATACATTTAAAGAAAATGAAAATATGCAAATGGATGAATGGTACACAGTTGAATGCTATTCTTACATATATAGTGGATATGCAGACCATGTAATTTACTGAATTGCTAGAGTTTTCTACATAGTTAATTTTACGTAGAGTTAAATAAAATATAATCTAAATAAACTTTGCCAATATGGTTGATATCTCATACCAATCTGTTCTCTATCTCATGCCAATCTGTTGTATATCATGCCAACCTGTTCGCAATCTCATAATAATAATCTGGCTATCTTAAGCCAATCTGTTCTCCATCTCATACCAATCTGTTCTCCATCAATCTGTTCTCCTTCGATACCAATCTGTTTCTCATCTCATACCAATCTGTTCTCCATCTCATACCTATCAGTTCTCCATCTCATACCAATCTGTTCTCCATCGATACCAATCTGTTCTCCATCAATCTGTTCTCCATCGATACCAATCTGTTCTCATCTCATACCAATCTGTTCTCCATCTCATACCTATCAGTTCTCCATCTCATACCAATCTGTTCTCCATCGATACCAATCTGTTCTCCATCAATCTGTTCTCCATCGATACCAATCTGTTCTCATCTCATACCAATCTGTTCTCCATCTCATACCTATCAGTTCTCCATCTCATACCAATCTGTTCTCCATCGATACCAATCTGTTCTCCATCAATCTGTTCTCCATCGATACCAATCTGTTCTCATCTCATACCAATCTGTTCTCCATCTCATACCTATCAGTTCTCCATCTCATACCAATCTGTTCTCCATCGATACCAATCTGTTCTCCATCAATCTGTTCTCCATCGATACCAATCTGTTCTCATCTCATACCAATCTGTTCTCCATCTCATACCAATCTCTTCTCTTTTCATACCTATCAGTTCTCCATCTCATACCAATCTGTTCTCCATCGATACCAATCTTTGTATAGCAGGTCCAGAGTGAGGTGACTTAACATAATATTAGACTATGATTTCACAACTTCTTTCTCAGCCTTCTTTTACTCATTAAATGTATTCTCTCTCTTTCACAGGCTTTTTTTTAAACAATTCAGTTTTTAAAATATTTGGTTGCCACTAGGAATTGAACCCAGGATTGCTTGCTTAATGCACAAGTGCTCGGCCACTGAGCTACGACAACAACCGGCAAACACAAACATTCCAATTCTGTATTTATACTGCTAAGGGGTACTACTATGCTACAGTCTCACTCTCAACAGACCAACAAAAATTCTCTTTTCTCAAAGATTATTTTTATCCGTTGCATTTTTTTACTCCACTAATTTATCACTTCATAACTTCTTTCTCAGTCTTGTTTTATTTATTAGATGTATCCTCTCTCTTTCACAGGCTTTTTTAAACAACACAGAATTAAAAATATTTGGTTGCCACTGTGAATTGAACCCAGGACTGCTTGCTTAATGCACAAGCGCTCTGCCACTGAACTCAACCAGCTGGCAAATATAAGTTATGAAGTGATAAATTAGTGGAGTAAAAAATTCAACAAATAAAATGAATCTTTGAAAAAAGAGAATTTTTGTTGGTCTGTTGAGAGCGAGATTGTAGCATAGTAGTACCCCTTAACAGTATAAATACAGAATTGGAGTGTTTGTTGTCAACCCCACTAAAGAGAAAGGCGATTGAAGATTTGGAACAATTAAAAAAAAAAACGTTCAGAGATTAAGAAAAGATGGCTAGAAAACTCAGCAAGGCAGGAAGCTGCTGGAAGTCTGTCGGAACTTTCTAATGCTGGAAATGGAGAAGTCTTCTGTGAACCTAACTCTGGCAGGGCAAGTATGACTGAATTGTCTGGAGCAGGCACTGAAGAACTAGTGGCGAAAAGAAATGAACTGTAAGTTCTTGTTCAACATTTACAGTGAGAAAAAAGAGGCTTTGAAAGATGAGGTTAAGGAACTTAGTGAGGTGTGTACAATAATGGAGAATAAAGAAATTAAAAAAAATGAAACTGAAGAATTGAAGAATAAAAAATTGGAATTGAACAAACAGCTTGAGGGAGTAAAGACTTCACAACACACTTTGAAATCAAATGATAAAATAGAGAATACTGCACTGAATTACCCAAATAGAGAATACTGCACTGGATTACCCAATTACTCCACTTTGCTCAGCATATTTTATCTTGCTTTTCCAAATCCACATGATGACAAGGCTAGTCTCACTTCCTTTCAACAGTTGTGTGTGGTTTTAATGAAGCTTCGTCTGTGTTTGGGTGATTAAGACTTAGCATTTAGGTTTCGAGTTGACCAATCTACTATATCAAGATATGTAAAGAAAAGCTTCAATATACTATATGTTCGATTGAAGCCCACTTGTAAAATGGCCGGAGAGGCAAGAACTTATGGAAACAATGCTTGCTGATTTATGTAAAAACTTCCGTAGGTATATAACAATTACAGATTACTTTGAGGTGTTTATAGAATGTCCTACTAGCTTAAAAGCCAAGCACAAACATGGTCAAATTATAAGCACCACAATACAATTGAATTCCTAATTGGTGTTGTTCCGCAAGTTAATGTAAGATTTATATCCAAGGGGTGGGGTAGCAGGGTTTCAGATATTTATTTAACTGAAAAATGCGATCTACTCTATAAGCTTTCACCTGTACTGGTGATCTTATACTGGCAGACAGAGGTTTTAGTATTCAAGAGAGTGCCAATTTATACTGTGCAGAGGTTAAACTCCCTCCTTTTACTAAAGGAAATCCTAAATAGTCTAAAAGTGAAGTTGATTTTCACGTCAGCTATCACGAGTGCGAATCCACGTCGAGCATGTTATTAGTGTCATTCACCAAAAGTATACTATATTTGAGAAACATTTCTTATTAACTCTATTATGACTAGTGAAGATAAACCTGTTAGTACAATAGACACAGTTGTTTATATTTGTTGTGCATTGTGTAATTGCTGTCCTTCCGTGGTTTCATCAGAATATAGTTTTTGTTGTTATTTCAATGCAATCTATATAATAATACGCTTGTGTGTCAGTAACGACGATGACGACCGACGGTGTGTGTATTCATGAATAATTCATGAGCTTTGTACGGTTTGGTAAAGTGTCGTCACATTATGATAGGTAAAGTGTCGGCACATTCAGTACAACGTGCATATTATTTCTAAAAATCGGGTGCAATAGACGATAGAAGTTTCAAAAGGAAGGTGAAAGTATGGAAGAGAAGGTGAAAGGCGATTAATCGTAACTGAAAAGCGAATGGTATCGGCAAGATAAGACCGTGTAGGTTTAAAATGGAAGGGAAGAGAAGGCGAAAAAGATAGTTTACGAAATAGAAGACAAAAGTTAACATGTAACCTTATCACCTGCATTCTTACTTTACAATACGTCAGGCACCACTATGTGGCGGGGTACTTGCTAGTATTATTATAATATGAATATAGACACATGACAACGGTTTGAATACTAAAAAATCTTAGCTATTTTTTCTTTCTTTCTCTGTGACAAATGGGACAAAACCACTTTCCTTTTGGTGCACATTATGTCTTGAGACATGACATATGGTACCACTAAATAGGATGATCTTTAGTGTAAACTTCAAATTATTAACTAAGGCTGATGAAATCATGTAAGTACTGTATATTTGTTAACATTTTTCTAACAACAAGTTATAAAATAAATTCATGTTTTTCACATCAAAAAGACAATCCAGTTGTTCAGGAAAGATTTCTTAGTAATACAGAGGCTTATATGGGTCACAGTAGCCTGGTGTGTGAGAAGCTTTCCAGATCTGCTAAGCTTTCATAAAACTGCTTTAACTCATCTGCTGATGGACCTACAATGGAAACAGACTCTTTTGCTTCATTATTTGCAATCACTGGCTCAGAATAAGAAATTCTTGTTTAAGTTGTGGGGTCAATTAAAAATTAACATTTCGAAATGATGGATGAAACATGAGCATAGTAATGAAGTACACAATTGTCTTCTTTTGTGCTGGGTATTTGATTCTAAAGTAAACAAAACAGCAACAATATGGGAGCATGCCTCTCTTAGCCCCGCCATGCACAATACAGTGGGAACAGCAACAATATGGGAGCATGCCTCTCTTAGCCCTGCCATGCACATACAGTGGGCACAGCAACAATATGGGAGCATGCCTCTCTTAGCCCCGCCATGCACATACAGTGGGCACAGCAACAATATGGGAGCATGCCTCTCTTAGCCCCGCCATGCACATACAGTGGGAACAGCAACAATATGGGAGCATGCCTCTCTTAGCCCCGCCATGCACATACAGTGGGAACAGCAACAATATGGGAGCATGCCTCTCTTAGCCCCCGCCATGCACATACAGTGGGAACAGCAACAATATGGGAGCATGCCTCTCTTAGCCCCGCCATGCACATACAGTGGGCACAGCAACAGTATGGGAGCATGCCTCTCTTAGCCCCGCCATGCACATACAGTGGGAACAGCAACAATATGGGAGCATGCCTCTCTTAGCCCCGCCATGCACATACAGTGGGCACAGCAACAATATGGGAGCATGCCTCTCTTAGCCCCGCCATGCACATACAGTGGGCACAGCAACAATATGGGAGCATGCCTCTCTTAGCCCCGCCATGCACATACAGTGGGCACAGCAACAATATGGGATCATGCCTCTCTTAGCCCCGCCATGCACATACAGTGGGCACAGCAACAATATGGGAGCATGCCTCTCTTAGCCCCGCCATGCACATACAGTGGGCACAGACTACAATATGGGAGCATGCCTCTCTTAGCCCCGCCATGCACATACAGTGGGCACAGCAACAATATGGGAGCATGCCTCTCTTAGCCCCGCCATGCACATACAGTGGGAACAGACTACAGTTCCTTCTTTCTTAACCAGCACCCAAGGAGTAGCTGGAGCTACAGGAAGATGCTGAGAGTGCCGCACTGAAGCAGTTACTACATGGGATTCTGAACTTGGGACTGGCTTTGCTATTACCGTAGCTACCCAGTCATTCAAATAAAGTAGTAAGAATCCAGGCTTTTATAGGTTTTCAAGCTCTCACCAGTGTATTCCACTAGTTCTTTCAATTAAGTAACAGAAAATATCAGGATATTCAACATCAGGCCACTTCCAAAGTTCGTCAGGTATGCCATCCAAATTTCCCAGGTATGGGTCTTTCAGGCCTCCAAGCACAGATAATTTCTCCCTGCACCTTTTCTTGGCGATCTAATCCAGTGTATAATAATAAGCAGAGTACATGTTGGTCGTAAACACAATGAAGCCATGAATGTACACTCGCAATGGAACTGGAACTGCCACTCAAAATGGTGGTGAAGCAGCGGTTGCTAATAAAATGCATGCATTACATAAAGGGAAGAGAAAGGTAGCTTAAGGTAGTTCAGGGAACAGATATGTGAGCTTAAACTATTTGAGGATAGATGAGGCAACAATGTTTTTCTGGGATGGAGTTCCATGCATTGATCACTAAAATTTTGAAGGACTGTTGTTGCTGAAGTCCTCTTACATCACTAGGGAGTTGGACTTCATTGACCCCAGAAGAGGACCTTGGCAAGAAGTGGAAACATCAGTTTAAGTCTTAATTAACATAATATTGGCTGCTAGAATGAGAAAAATTGCTAATATATTACTACACCATATTAATAGTATGCTTGTAAATTTCCCATTCACAAATGTATGAGAAATATCAATGCTCCACTGAAATCACATAGGGAAAGTGAAATACCACGGTCGCTAAGTGAAATAGTATAGGTAAGTGCGCATGCGTGAAACTTTAGCCTTGGAAATGTACAGTTAGAGTAGCTTCTAGTTGGAGACAATGTCATTCTTAAGCACAGAATTCTACCCATATTAAATGGAATTTTCCTCATACATACATATATATAAATATATATATATATATATATATATATATATATTATTTATTCCACACTAGATATCTTCACAATGTTATCTTTAGGTACATGACCCATGAGTTCATGTTATCAAATAGTGTTATCTCAAGGCTGTATTGCACAAGCTCTACCCTAGTAGTTATAGCAACTGGGCCTGGGTCTGGCTTGCCAGTTTTCAGGACTTTTACAGCTACTACTTCCGAATGAATATATCTAGCATGGAATTAACCACTTCTTACACTTGTCAGAGTGATATAGCTAGATATTTCACTCTCAGGCTTATGTAATAAGTACTATATATATGCATAATATGAGTAATTTAATCATTCAATGTAGTCCATACTGCATCCTATTTAAGATAGATTACATACAATTGGCACATATATAACACCATATAAGCAGTGCTACATTACAGATAGCTTACTCTGCTAATCTAGAAGGCTTATGAGGTTGAGGTGAAATATCAACTGGAGGTTGAACAGGTGCATGTGAACCTTGTACAATCTTTTGTCCTTGAGAATCTTCCTGACTGAACAAAACAAGCAATACAAAAATAACATTGGCATGTCAAAACCATTCTTGCTATTGCTTGTTTTAATTAAATCAATTACTATTATTAGACAGGTCTAAAGAAATTGAAAGTTACAACAGCCTGTCTATTTGAACACTTAGATACGTATATAATCAATATCTGCATATTTATGATATTCCCAAGGTAATTGTGTATGCACCACAATTAAAGTTGTGATATAAATAAGACTGCTTCCATACATTTGGATGTTGAAATCTTTAATTCATCGTGATTAATCCAAACTATTGTATATCTATATACAATTTCACCCCAAATCACTATATCTGACATTACATTTGTGACTATCTAATCTAACCATTACAGTAAAGTTGGATTCTTTCATTTTTTTGTGTGTACTCACTTAAAGCTACCACTTTCTCTGAACCAATTATTGTAGTTATACTTAACTTCAGAAAATTCCCTGCCACATGCAAAGCAGTTTATTTGAGTTTCCTTATTGCACTTGCATGAGAGAAAGCCAGAGCTTTGACTAAATTAAAACCAATCTTTACCTACTGTATACCAATTTTCCAAGTTTTTACTGATTTCAAATCTGGTCATACATATTCAAATATTTTAATCTTATCAGATGAACATGGCTAATTGTTAAATAAATACACGCACACATAAAATTAATAACTCGCAGAAATTGGCAGTGAGAACAAAAACAGGTGAGTGTTAGATCAAATAGACAGCTTACTATTCTAAATCTGTTGGTGAAGATTTACTAGAATCAACTGGAGATGGCACAGAAGTCACTGAATCTTTAACCATTTCTTGTCTACGTGCTTTTAGTTGACTAAAAAAAAACATTTACAAAATCAATTTTACTGTTTGCTTTTGTGACAACTAATATCAGGCATATTTTGTGACACTAAATTGTAAAGGAATACAAGTTGCCACACTTAATTTAGCCAGATCTTCTATACAAATTAATATGCTTTATAAAATCATTCAAAGTTGTCTTGTTGGTGACTACCTATCTCTATAGCTGAAACACTGAGTTAATTAGTCTCCATGTGCCAGAGGAGTTAAAGAGTTTGTGACAATTGATCGGTCAATTAAGTCAACTTTATTGGGAATTAACAACTGTCACTTGATCTTTGATGTTGCTTTGTCACTTTCTGAGTTTCATTAAAGTGACTGCAGAGTTGGCATAATTTCTTTTGAAGTTGTACTGCACCTTGTACTGGGCTGACTTCCACCAGGCAACTATGAATGAGGTGATAAGGAAGGATGATCCTGTGGTATATAGTAGCTAAGAGGTGTGAAGTAGGAAGCGAGATGTGATGAGTTAGGCAATCAGATAATTGAAGTAATAGAGCTAACAAGCTAGACTAGCCATCAAAATAGCTTTCCAGCTCAAAGGACTAGAAAAAATTGCAGACATAAGTTCAGTTACTACTAAAATAAATACGACTGTTCACTAAATAGGCTATGGAGGCAAAGAATCTGCTAACCTGACTGAGGCTAAACAGCACCATAGCAAAGCCTCAGCCTGTAGATCTGGAGTAGGTAAATATGCAGACTTAAAGGAAGGCATTTATGGCCTCAGGAATAAAGTACTCTCTAATTACCTTTTTCGATACCAAGCTTTGTTCATCCCAAGTACGTGTGAAGACCATTAGTAATATAAGTTATATGGGAACCTCTATAATGAAGCCTGTGTGCAATTTTTAAAAGCATACTAAATTAGTAAAATTATATTCATCTGTTTAGCTAAAGCTGAAGTGAAGCCATTTACCAGCAGTGTAACTAGAGGGCATTTATAGGTTGCTATCCTTTTTTAAATTCTTTGGTTATTGTTGGTTAAAATCAGCCAATTTATATTATTTAAAAAAATTTTTTTGGGTATCTGAAACGTAAATAAATTATTAATGTGGTATTTCTATATAAATATATATCTATACATATATACAGTACTTATTACATCAGTCAGAGTGTGATATGGCGAAATATTTCACGAGCAGGCTAATTTGTTTTCACAAGCCAGAGGTGAGTAAATAATAGCCTGAGAGTGAAATATCTAGCTATATCACTCTGTCGGATCTAATAAGTGATTTATGACATGCTTATAGATAAATTTAAATAAGTAGTTTGTATTATGGTTAGTAACTCTTAGTGTGAAGTTGGCCATACACCCTCTAGGGGCTCCCCATACACCAGGCTGATATTATAGCAGCTGGTCTAACTCGGTTGGGTAGTCTTCACTAGAGTAAGGTAGCTATAAAAACCCAGAAAACAGGCAAGCCAGGCCCAGTTGCTATAACTACTAGGGTAATGAGCTTTGCCAATACAGCCATGAGGTAATACTATGTGATAATGTGAGTTATCTCACGGCCACGTACCGAAAAATAACATTGGGAAGATATCTAGCATGAATTAAATAACGAGTCAGAGTGTGATAGGCAAAAATTTCATGAGCAGGCTAATTTACTTTCACAAGCCAGAGGTGAATGAAAATAAAGCCTGAGAGTAAAAATCTTGCCATATCACTTTGAGGAGTGTAATATGAACGTCATTCATTCAGTTACTACAGTTTTGTTTGAACGCCGCAGAAAGGAAACGAAAAACACTTATCTTGTTGTCTGTATTATGGAAGCACCCTTGCTGCATTAACTGGGCATATCTAAGCATTTTGATCTACGGCTTCTTTAATACAGTTTTGAATTCGTCGATCTTTTCTCAATGCCAACACGTACCACATTGTACCCATTTTTCCTGTGGACAGTTATGCACCCAGACTGTGTTTTTATTAAGTTCAGTTGGGCATGTATTATAACGATATGCAAAAATTTAAAATAGATAAAGATCATGCAATCTTGATTGTGTTACCGCTACAAGTGTCTCACTCGCTTCCCACACCAATTATTTCTTAAATTTCCCGAGTAATGTAATTATAAAATGTCCACATTGTAGTGTATAGTGTATATATTATAGAGTAAATAAAATTCTCACAGATATAGCACTTGGAATTAAAAAAATAGCACAATGAAAATTTCATAATTAATAACTTAGTAACAACTTACTCTGCAAAACTTAGAGCTACAGTAGGTTGAGAAGAAACACCAACTGGTGGTTGAGCCGGTGCATGTAAACCTTGTGCCGTTCTTTGTCCCTCAGATTCTTGACTTAAGCACAAAACCAAAAAAAACCCTGTCTATCGACAGCTGACAATTAAGCTATGACAGTCACCGTGAACCTGGATGGTACGGCAGTCGTCATGGAAGTCGACACCGGTGCTTCGCTCTCTATCATGAGCTACTCTTTCTTTTGCTGGACCTGGCCAACGAATTGCTCTGCAAACATCAAGTCTTCTGAGGCTTGGCTCCACACTTACACTAGAGAGAAAATTGCTGTGAAAGGGGCTGTGGACGTACAAGTCAATTATGAGAAGCAGGAAGTCAATCTGGTGCTGACAATCGTTGAGGGAGAAAGACCTACTCTCCTGGGACGAGATTGGCTGCGACGTCTGCAGTTGAACTGGTATACGCTCAACCACATCCGGGCAAGTGACCGCAGTGAGTTGCAATCCATACTAACATCTCATTCTGCTCCTTTTGCTGAAGTTTTAGGAAGAATCCGGGGAGCCTCGGCTAAACTATACCAAAAGGAAGGGGAAAAGCCTAGATTCTAACGGGTAAGTCAAGTACCATTCGCACTATGAGAGCAGGTGGCACAGGAAATCAATTGACAAATCAAGCTGGGAATCATTGAACCTGTAAAATTCTGTTCATGGGGTACACTTGTCATCCCTATCCATAAGAAAGATGGGTCCGTTCGTCTCTGCGGGGATTACAAGGTGACGGTCAACAAGGAAACTATCACCGAGACTTACCCATTACCCAAGATGACGATTTGCTGGCATCTCTGGCCGTACGAACCGTATTTTCGAGCTGGATTTAACTCATGCCTTCCAGCAAGTTGTCCTCGATGACGAACCGAGCCAAATTGTCACAATTGATACACACAAGGGGTTGTATCAGGTAAAACGATTACCTTTCGGAATCGCCTCAGCACCAACGCTATTCCAGCGCATAATGCTACAAGGTATTTCAGGTGTTTTGATTTACATTGATGATATTCTTGTCACAGGAAAGACCACCGCTGACCATCTCCCCAATCTGGAATTAGTATTGGCAAGGCTGGAGGAAGCCGGAGTGAAACTCAAGCGAAGCAAGTACTCTTTCCTGCTGTCGTCAGTAGAATTTCTGGGTCATCAAATCTCTGCAAAAGGGATCCAACTGACCTTGGAGAAAGTGGAAGCCATTCACAAAGCTCCAGGTACTCAGCTAAAATCATTCCTCGGAGCAGTCAATTACTATCACAAGTTTCTCTCCGATCTTTCTAGTATTTAGGTCCCATTGAATAAAATTTGCAGAAAAATGCCAAATGGTCATGGGAAGAGGAGCAGAGGACAGTCTTCAAGGAAGTCAAGAATCTACTTACCTCTGACAGTGTGTTAGTACATTTTGATCCAGCCATGGAACTAGTGCTGGCCTGCGACGCCTCTCCTTATGGAGTCGGAGTTGTGCTCTCCCATCGTTTCCCAAGCAGAGAAGAGAAGCCGATCACCTTTGCGTCGTGCTCCCTGGGAGCAGCCGAAAACGTCAGCGGTTCCTCCTCTAGCTTCAGCGTGTATTCAATGCTGGGCTCTTTTGCTGGGAGGCTATGACTACACCATATCCTACAAGCCTAGACAACTACACAATAACACAGACATGCTGAGCTGACTACTGAGTGCACCAGCCCCGCCTAGCACTCTGTCTACACCCAAAACTGTGTTACTCATGGATACCTTCTATTCAGGTCCGGTTACTGTTGCGCAGATCCGGCTATGGTCAACGAAGGACATCGTCTTGGCCAAGGTCATTGTGGGGCCAGCCAGCCAAGAGTCAAGGAAGAGAAAGACGAAGAGAGAAGACTAAAGATCATGTGGAACATTCATTTGTGTGTTTGTCATTAGAACAATTATTCATTATTATTAGCAGTGTGTTGTGTGTGTTAGAGTAGGTAGCTTAACTCGTGCCGTGTGTAATGTGTTTATAAGTTTGTGTGTATCATTTATCTTGTGTGTGGGTGTGGCCGAGACAGAACTATAAATCTCGGCTGCACTTCCGGTTTTGTTCAGTCAGTGTTTTCCGATTACAATTTAACTAGTCCTAAAACTCTCGTTGGGTTGTAGATCGGCCACGGCTTGGCAGAGAACTCGTAATCCTCTCAGCCATCCTGTGCGCGTCCCTGATTCTGGTGGCAGCGACAAGTTCCCCCCCACAGTCATGATGCTCTTGTCACTAGAAACATGCCAGAAGGGGAGGAATTCAAACCTTACCTGCAGTGCTGAGCGGAGCTCTCTGTGGAGCAACAGTGCGTGCTTTGTGGAGTTCGAGTAGCCATTTAGGCAAAGGGATGCCAGGCTATTATGGACGTCTTACATGAAGGTCATCTTGGTGGAACATGGATGAAGGCACTCAGCCGATTGGGCCTGGAACTGATAGTGACTTGGAAAGATGTGTCAAGGAATGCCACCAATGTCAACTCACCTGACATACCTTAGCTCAAGCTCCACTACATCCGTGGGAATTCCCAGCAGCTCCGTGGGAATGTCTCCATGCCGATTTTGCTCGTCCTTTCCTGGGTCGCACCTTCCTTGTGGTTGTTGACGCCTACTCGAAGTGGCTCGAAATTTTCCCACTGGTAACTGCCACTTCTGGTACGACTATCGAGAAATTGAGAAGCATTTTTGCCACTCACGGTTCACCAAAAGTATTAGAAACGGGCGATGGGTCACAATTCATCACTAATGACGAATTTCAAGCATTTGTGACAGGCTCTGACAAAAGGGGGCATTTCATGCAAACCAAAAAAATTGAAAAGCTACAATTTATCTCAACTTAGTGCTAAAATACTGGAAGGTAAAACATTCGACACGCAGAGAAACTGGCAGTTGAACTGGGCTGTATTCTGCAAAGCAATTGAACTAGAAATTGAGAAAACATAAATTGAATTTCCACTTCCGGTATAATTAACGTTTCCGTATACTTAACGGCGTACTCCGCATACGCAATTAAATTGTGCAGCCGCTTTTTAACGGCGACTAACTAAGTTTTGCGTAGTGTATTTTTTAGCTTTCAGAGCGTCTCACAGCCTGTCTTGTCGGAATCCTTGGCCACTCTACTCAATGTAGCGGTAAACTTTCAGCCAGAGGTAAGCTGTAGATTGCATGCAATAGTCTCAAAGCTATGCTGTTTTTTTAAGCTGCTTGTTTGAAACTCCGTCTATTCCCCGTTTATTGAACTTTGAGAACAAGAGAGAATAAAAAGTAGCTTGTCTTTCCACGGCACGCTTGGGTTTTTTTAAGCAGTTTTGACATTTGAAATTTGGTATAGACTTAGAGTAAGGGTCACTAAGACTAATTCTACAAAAAACAAAAATAGGAGTAAGAAAGAATTTTTCCGATGACTTCCTTCTGGAGCCTATATCTCAATTTCAATTTTTGTGCGAAATTCCCCCTTTTGTCAGAGCCTGTCACATTTATGAAAAGTAATAGAGTTAAGCATATCTGCTCATCCCCCTACCATCCGTCGACGAATGGCCTGGCCGAACGTTCCGTGCAGAGTTTCAAAGAACACATGAAGCAAATACCTGAAGGATCAGTAGAAGAACGGCTCTCTCAGTTTCTTTTCTGGTAGTGGCTCACACCCCACTCAACAACTGGAATGTCGCCTGCTGAACTTCTACTGGGAAGATGCCCCCGATCCAAGATTACAAACTTTCAAGGTGATGGATGAAGTTTACGTGAAGGATTTCCCAAATTCAAAGAAATGGGAACCAGGGAAAGTCATCGAAGTGAGAGGACCTCTCTCTCTTATTTGATTGAATTGTGTGATGGACGTTTAGTTTGACGGCATGTGGATGCTGTGTTTGCTCGATTAGCAGATGTTCCCTCCGAACGTACTGAGACACCCTCCATGGAACCTATTGATGTCGGCGATGTTTCTGAACCGGCCACCACTGCACCTAGCAATGTGGAAGAAGCCCCACTTACTGAGTCTGAAGAAATTATTGAAGCCAGTGGTATTGCCATTGATGTTTCCCCTATCCCTATTCCAGAGCAACCTAGTGCCTCTACATCTCCATCAAGGAGAAGATCCACTCGACATCGAGCACCCCCAGAACTTTATGGTTTTAATTTGACTTAATGAGTGCAAACTTAGAGAAGGAGGAATGTGGTGAAGTTACCACAACCCACCTGACTGTTGCATCACCTCCACAACCCACCTGACTGTTGCATCACCTCCACAACCCACCTGACTGTTGCATCACCTCCACAACCCACCTGACTGTTGCATCACCTCCACAACCCACCTGACTGTTGCATCACCTCCACAACCCACCTGACTGTTGCATCACCTCCACAACCCACCTGACTGTTGCATCACCTCCACAACCCACCTGACTGTTGCATCACCTCCACAACCCACCTGACTGTTGCATCACCTCCACAACCCACCTGACTGTTGCATCACCTCCACAACCCACCTGACTGTTGCATCACCTCCACAACCCACCTGACTGTTGCATCACCTACAGAACCCACCTGACTGTTGCATCACCTCAATACTCACTGGACTGTTTATCATCTCTGTGGTGTCTGTGATTGATCATGAAATCAACCTGTTCTTTTGACGTTTGATTTTATGGTCAATGTCATGTCATGATTTTATGCTTTTGTGTTGTTGGCTTATATTCAGTTGTGCCTTGAGCTCTTTTATTGAAAAACTCAAACAATCTTGTATAGCTAGCGAAATATTACACTTCTCAAACGACAGAGTGAAGAAATGCTTGAAGTAGTTGTCTAAGTTCTTCAGCTGACTCTTCCAAGCGGATTGCTTATCTAAGATCTTCTGCGGGTCACTGATGGTTTGGTAGGACTCCATCTCGGCAGCATCCGAAGGCATGGTGGTTGAATAGGCGGTGTTGACATAGGCAGTCAGTCTTATGGTATTCCCAATTGGACGATCTGTTTGGTGGCTAATGAGGTGGTAGATGCATTGTAGCAACACTATGGCTGGTTGAGCTAGGTGACTGGTCGGATCCCCCAAACTAGGAGATCCGGCTCGAAGGACCAATGAAACAGCCCAGTGTAATTAGGCTGCCTCTAAATCAGCTAATAATTCAAATTTCGAAGGACCAGGTCCTGCACTAGCACATTCAATTTAACAGCCTGACAGAGGCTTCCACCAGCAACTAGCATTCGGTTGAATCCAAATATTTTTCAAAAATTATAAAATAAAAAAAGATCATGCAATCTTGATTGTGTTATCCTTACAAGTGTCTCTCTCACTTCCCCCGGCTATTATTTCTAAATTTCCTGAGTAATGTAATCATAAAATGTCTATATTGTAGTGCATATATTATAGAGTAAATACAATTCTAACAGATGTAGCACTTAGAATTAAAAAATAGTACAATGAAACATTGATAAAGCAGAGTTACATTATAGACAACTTACTCTGCAAAACTTAGAGCTACAGTAGGTTGAGAAGAAACAACAACTGGAGGCTGAGCAGGTGCATGTGAACCTTGTGCCATTCTTTGTCCATGAGATTTTTGACTAAAGCACAAAACAAATAAAACAGAAATATAGCAGTAGCATGTCAAAATAAGTAAGGCAATCAAGGCTTTTTTTAATAACTCTATTACTATTTATTATTAAAAGTATTGTGCAATTAATATGAACTACACATGCTGAGTGAGCTGTTGTTTATGACTTTACAATCAAGGTAAGCTAAATAAATTAATCATATGCAGCATTATTATAATTGAAATTTAGTTAACCCTTTCACCATTTTTTAATTTTTACAGGTATTATGACCAAGTAAACCCACGTTACAATTTGTTATATAACTTTCAAATATTTTCATAAACTCCCTAGCAACCATATATTTATAGAAAGCCACAGACCTAATGAGCATGTGTACGTGGTTTTGGTTGCCAAGCAACTAAGTGCTTATTTTCCTCATATAGTATAAATTTAGTTGCAAATCCTTGTATAAATGTTGATTCAAACTTCTCTGTGTCTGAGTTACTAGAAGGCAAAGTATCAGTACTCATACTGCTTGATTCTTCAGGCTTCATGAGGATGGAGCTACTGGTAAATTGAAGTATGTCAAACTGGCCTGCATCTAAGGTCAGTAAATATTTTTTTAGTGAACACTAGATCATTATTTAGCTAAAATGTATCTTAACTATTACCTGTATCTTCATCTGTGCTCCTCTCTTCAGTATCCTCTTTGTGATTTACCAAAACATCCAAATCTTCCAATTGCTGCACATCCATGGCTTCATCATCACTTTCTACTGCACTATCCCTAACTGACAATTGCTGCACACAACTTGAAAGGTAGCTCGCTATCTCTTCTCCTTCAAACTCGCTTTCTTCTTCTCCGGAAAGACCGAAATCGTCGTCTTCCAATAGCCCGATAACGGCTCGGAGGTTGTATACCGAGTAGCCATAATTCATAATTGAATGGTCTGACAAATCGGTAAAGGGTCCTTAGCAACCCGAGTTTATTGCTATTTTTAACTTGCTCACCGGAAAGAGCTGTCCTTTTGACGTCTTTTGATTACTATATATCGCGCTAAGCTTAAATATTGTATTTTTTATGATTTTTTTAAATCGTCGACTACCGCGGCCGCAATAATGCGGCCTCAACGGTTAAAGGGTTAATATTAGCAGAATTTTATGGAGATAATGTATCTTTAAGTGAATTGTATCTAGCTGACACAAATCTGACATGTAAACAGACACAAATTTGACAAGTGAACTGTATCTAAGGGACACAAATCTGACAATGTTGTATAGCTACAATATAGCATCTGGTTCCACACTGGAATCAACACTATAATAGAAGCCTCAAATGTGGTCATAAGTCAGCTATCTCATTTCTGTATTTGAGTTTGGGATTTTTCCCTGATAATAAATTTCCTTCAACTTAACATTTATCATAGTGTATGTAAGGTAGCCGTGCTACCTTGAATGTTACTGACACCTTAAAAATTGTAAAAGTTATATTTATGGACAATATATTTTAAGTAATTTCGGTTTTTCGATCCTTGGAAATTTGATTTGCTTACCCCTTTGAAATCAATTGTCCAATATTTAAGATGTGAAGTGAATATAACGTAAGTCTTACACTGGTATATCCAGTGAACAAGTGTGCATGCGTGTAGTAGTGTTTTGTGTGGATAAAGTATAGCACAAACAAATTTAAAACATTTTACAAACATATAAGCAGCTATAATTCAAATTTGAATTTCAGTCAGACTAACTCACTCGCTATTATTGCTAAAGCACATCACTAGTAATTATTCATTAAACACTTAGATAAACTGAAATAAATCCAGCATATTAAAAAATGGGGTTTTTTCTCTAACAAAGATTCCATCTGTTTCCATGCTCATAGTTTACACCAGTCATAGAATACAAGCAGCCACAGGAGAAGAGAAATTCTATGCTCACACACTCATTGTGATAACCTTCTACTTTTGTGATTCTTGAGGTGCACAGTGAAGCAGCTCAGTAATAGTTGTCCTCAGGTTGAAACTATAATTTTTGTTCCATGTTTTGACCAAGTATGCTATTTTCTCTACTGTAAGAAACTAGCAAACTTGGTTGAAACATTGCACAAAAATTATAGTCACAACTGACGTGCCCAGTCCAACAAGAAATAACTATTAAAAACAACTTTTTGAGCTGAAGTGCAAACTAAATTAGACACTTGTAGAGTATAAAAAGTTGTAGTTTTAATTCCACTCCCATAGACTTTAGCGTTGAGTTTAGAAATATCATTTCCTTTTGGTTTTGGAGCATACTGATAAAATTTTACCTGCTTCCACGTGAGTTTCTAATGACACAAATCCTAGACAAGTAGCTGTTTCTGTTAAAAATTTAATCAAGTATTTTTGTGTGGCAAATCTCAACTTGAACAGGCTATAAATTAAACACTCAAAAGGATATCTTATTCCAAAAATTGTAATGAAATAATATGTAGTGCTACCTTTAAGAGGTATTGTAGATAGCTTACTCTTCTAAATCGGTTGATGAAGATTTACTAGAATCAACTGGAGATGGCACAGAAGTCTTTGAATCTTTAACCATTTCTTGTCTACGTGCTTGTATTTGACTAAAAGAGACAAACAAAAAACACAATTTCAGAATAATTCTAAACTACCGTTACTGTTTGTTTATTGATTAATGTCAGGACACTGAAATGCATCACAGGTAGAATGAAATAAAAGTTACAAAACTAAAATTTAGCTTGATATTGAATATAAATATCATCCAAATATAGTTTTTAGTGGTAATAAGAATACATATTATTCATTTGATACAGGAGAATATCAGGAGTCTGTTGGCTTAGTATGTACACGAGTGCCACAGGCACATGCGTAAATGCAGCCAATCAGACGAGTGATATTCTGCAGTATTCAATGAATAGTAAATTTATTATGTACTGCTCATGTGTGAAAACCATAGCAACTGTTTCATGTGTAATAAACACTTGTATTACCTGGGTGGATGAAATAACCCAATGTGATAACTCTGAACACAGGTGATACGGGAAAATATTGCCTTAAACAACATCCTGTCTACTTTAACTAGGCATACTTTTCTCCCTCAAAAACAGCAATATCAGCTCTTTTTATTTGGTTCTTTACTCTGTTGAAGAAGGTCACTAGTATAAAATAGTTAAACCATGGCAACTCTCAGGTTTAGTGCTATATAACCCCTCTAATCCATGGTTTAACGATTACATATATTTATACATATACGTGTGTGTGATTGTGCACAAAGAGTATAAGAACAGTGCTGGCCCTGTCAAATATTGCCTGCACATACAAGTTTGTTGCAATCAGATATTGACCTCTTCAAGTTTTATAGCAGTAGCTTCATTTGTTGCCTACTTACAAGACCTAAGCATTTTAATTTATGGCTTCTGTAATACATTTTTGAGTTTGTCGATCTTTTCTCAATGCTAACACGTACCACATTGTACCCAATTATTATGAGGACAGTTACGCACAGAGACTTTTTAAAATTAAATTCAGCTGTTCAGGTGTGCCTCAAGGCTAGCTCTCTTTTCAAGGCGGCACGCCACCTATTACTGAATGGCTGACAAGTTCATTATTACGTTTCATTACTTTAACAAGATACTTTACAAACTTATGAAATTAGTGCAAAGCTGAAAGGGGTCACATGCACCAAAATAATAAGCAAAACTTTCAAAAATTATAAAATAAAAAAAGATCATGCAATCTTGATTGTGTTATCCTTACAAGTGCCTCTCTCACTACCCCCGGCTATTATTTCTAAATTTCCTGAGTAATGTAATCATAAAATGTCTATATTGTAGTGTATATATTATAGAGTAAATACAATTCTCACTGATGTAGCACTTGGAATTAAAAAAAAGTACAATGAAACATTGATAAAGCAGAGTTACATTATAGACAACTTACTCTGCAAAACTTAGAGCTACAGTACGTTGAGATGAAACACCAACTGGAGGCTGAGCAGGTGCATGTGAACCTTGTGCCATTCTTTGTCCATGATATGTTTGACTAAAGCACAAAGCAAATAAAACAGAAATATAGCAGTAGCATGTCAAAATAAGTAAGGCAATCAAGGCTTTTTTAATAACTCTATTACTATTTATTATTAAAAGTATTGTGCAATTAATATGAACTACATGTGCAGAGTGAGCTGTTGTTTATAACTTTACAATCAAGGTAAGCTAAATAAATAAATCATATGCAGCATTATTATCATTGAAATATAGTTAATGTGTTAGCAGAATTTTATGGAGATAATGTTTTTTAAGGGGGTCATCACCATAAAATTCTGGTTTTACATTTTTTGTCATAACTTTACTATACATGCATATTTTTTTCACTTTGAAGCTCAAAATATTACCCCTCTCTAACTCTTCAAAATGAGCTAAGAATATTGGCAGAAAACCACACCCACCAAAATTCTAAGGCGTTAACGTCAAGAAAACCCTTACCCACCCCCTGTGAAACTAAACCCCTCGTACTTCAACATCAAGACTTCAAACTTCACACACACATTCTTTATTACCTTGTTTACAAAGTGTACTATCAGATTTTTTCTAAATTTTTTTTAATTTTAGATTAATTTTTTTGTAAAAAGGTGGCTGTTTTTTTTTTATGAAATTTTGGAAAAAAAAACGTGAATAACTCAACCAAAAATTTTTTTTTTAAGTTGGTAGTTCACTTTCAAATGTACAATAGCTTCTACATTCATGTGTATCTGTTTATTTCAGCTCTTGTGCAGGGACCCGTGTTTACAGTGTAACATATGCTTCTGTTGCAGGCTTTATTAGCTGGAATAATTTGTGTTGTGGTTTTCCACAATTATCTAAGAAGTGAAACAGTCAATCGTCCAAAAATTATAACTTGCTCTCACTATTTTTTTACAGAAATGTTTTTATATCATCTGAAAGCTCTTTTTCTACTCAGTATTACGCTCAAATTTAAAGGGTCTTGTGCTTCATCATTGCCTCAAAAAAGTATCCTGACTCATCGTTGACACTTAGGTTGCTCTCATTGTCGACACATTTAGTACTAAATTTTTATCTTCTAAGTGTAACTCTGGTGTATAAGTAGTACTTTCAATAGCTCACCTTTATGAAACTATGTGGTAGAACCATTGGCTACTGTAGGTACACAAGAAACTAACCCTTGTCTTTCACTGTTGTTCTCTGAAACTGTCAGGAAATACCCAGGTTAGTGATGAAGCAGCTCTCAAATCATACTCAGGCTTGCCTACTCTGACAGTTCCTGAAGTACTGTTTGGAAGTTCAGGAGAGGATTCACTACCTCTACGACGTAATACAGTTGTAGAGCACCCCCTAGAAACCCTAATGAGCCGCCATTAATTTTAGCTTACTAACCGAAGGTGGGATCCTCCAGTCCAAGTTTTGGACTCCATTGTAGCCTTCCTTCGAAACAGGGTTCTGTGAAAGCTTCGGGAATGCTTTCTAGCTCCTTTTTTGCCTCCCATAATGCCAGGTAGGACTGAAAATTTAGGAGAAACGATACAACACTCGCGTGAAGTTCATTTAAAAAGTGAGTACTGCTTCGCGTGAAGTTCATTTAAAAAGTGAGTACTGCTTCGCGTGTGCAGTCACTCACACTTGCCCCAATTAGAGTGCAGTTTACGTGGTTACTGTGCGCTTTATTTAAACTAGTATAGTTGTAAACGAGGAATGGCGAAGACGCACTACACAAACCGTAACGGTAAAACATAAAGATTGGATTCTTCCCGGGCGGAGCGAGTACAGTAAGTAGGAATGACAAAAAATATATAAATAAATAAAGAAATGTCCAATTGATCTGAAACATTGGACACAGCTTCAGAAAGCTTCAACCTACAGAATATAATATAAAAATAAAATGTCAAAAAAAAAAGACACAAATTTGACAAGTGAACTGTATCTAGCTGACACAAATCTGACAATGTTGTATAGCTATAATACAGCATCTGGTTACACACTGGAATCAACATTATAATAGAAGCCTCAAATGTGGTCATAAGTCATTTGTATTTGAGTTTGGGTATTTTCCCTGATAATGAATTTCCTTCAACTTAACATTTATCATAGTGTATGTAAGGTAGCCGTGCTACCTTGAATGTTACTGACACCTTAAAAATTGTAAAAGTTATATTTATGGACAATATATTTTAAGTAATTTCGGTTTTTCGATCCTTGGAAATTTGATTTGCTTACCCCTTTGAAATCAATTGTCCAATATTCAAGATGTGAAGTGAATATAACGTAAGTCTTACACTGGTATATCCAGTGAACAAGTGTGCATGCGTGTAGTAGTGTTTTGTGTGGATAAAGTATAGTACAAACAAATTTAAAACATTTTACAAACATATAAGCAGCTATAATTCAAATTTGAATTTCAGTCAGACTAACTCACTCGCTATTATTGCTAAAGCACATCACTAGTAATTATTCATTAAACACTTAGATAAACTGAAATAAATCCAGCATATTAAAAAATGGGTTTTTTTCTCTAACAAAGATTGCATCTAGTATGTTTCCATGCTCATAGTTTACACTAGTCATAGAAGACAAGCAGCCACAGGAGAAGAGAAATTCTATGCTCACACACTCATTGATAACCTTCTACTTTTGTGATTCTTGAGGTGCACAGTGAAGCAGCTCAGTAATAGTTGTCCTCAGGTTGAAACTATAATTTTTGTTCCATGTTTTGACCAAGTTTGCTATTTTCTCTACTGTAAGAAACTAGCAAACTTGGTTGAAACATTGCACAAAAATTATAGTCACAACTGATGTGCGCAGTCCAACAAGAAATAACTATTAAAAACAACTTTTTACACGGTTAATTGAGCTGAAGTGCAAACTAAATTTAGACACTTGTAGAGTAGAAAAAGTTGTAGTTTGAATTCCACTCCCATAGACTTTAGTGTTGAGTTTAGAAATATCATTTCCTTTTGGTTTTGGAGCATACTGATAAAATTTTACCTGCTTCCACGTGAGCTTTCTAATGACACAAATCCTAGACAAGTAGCTGTTTCTGTTAAAAATTTAATCAAGTATTTTTGTGTGGCAAATCTCAACTTGAACAAGCTACAAATTAAACACTCAAACGGATGTCTTATTCCAAAAACTTTAATCAAATAATATGTAGTGCTACCTTTAAGAGGTATAGTAATGTAGATAGCTTACCCTTCTAAATTTGTTGATGAAGATTTAATAGAATCAACTGGAGATGGCACAGAAGTCTTTGGATCTTTAACCATTTCTTGTCTACGTGCTTGTATTTGACTAAAAGAGACAAACAAAAAACACAATTTCAGAATAATTCTAAACTACCGTTACTGTTTGTTTATTGATTAATGTCAGGACACTGAAATGCGTCACAGGTAGAATGAAATAAAAGTTACAAAACTAAAATTTAGCTTGATATTGAATATAAATATCATCCAAATATAGTTTTTAGTGGTAATAAGAATACATATTGTTCATTTGATACAGGAGAATATCAGGAGTCTGTTGGCTTAGTATGTACACGAGTGCCACAGGCACATGCGTAAATGCAGCCAATCAGACGAGTGATATTCTGCAGTATCCAATGAATAGTAAATTTATTATGTACTACTCATGTGTGAAAACCATAACAACTGTTAAATATGTATTAAACACTTGTATTACATGGGTGGATGAAATAACCCAATGTGATAACTCTGAACACAGGTGATATGGGAAAATATTGCCTTAAACCACATCCTGTCTACTTTAATCCTTTCTGTGGAGCCAAGAGTCTCCTCCCCCATCAGAAGAGGAAGCAAGAGCAGAAGCAAGAGCTCATTGAAGAACATTTATGTTATGTTGTATGCATGTAATGAATATCATTACTGTTAGGTAACGTGTGCAATATCCGTGTGCAAATATGTTCCGTGTGAAATGTTAGAGCTTTAGGTTGTGTGCAGATCTGATTGGCCAGAAATGAACCAATCAGATCCATTAGCTAGCTACTAACTAGGGTTATAGTTGTGTAAGTGTGAACGTGTGTTCAGTTCTGGTTTCATGTCAGTTTCTGCAAAGTGTGTTGTCAGTATTCGTGTTAGTCTATAAAGTTTTAAGTAGCTTTCAAATCATGAACTTCTGGGGAGGTGCTGGCTAATACTAACGGGGGAACTGCTACCGTTACTCTGGTGGCAGCTATCGGACCATTGTTGACTTGGGGAGAGATATCGGTAATTTCTACCTGGGCGTCCTACACTTTCCTTCCGGGAGCCGCTTTAAAGCGTTCCAAGACTGGGTCGGCTTCTTTAGAGACACTTAATTAACGATTAGTTAGAACCTTAAAATTTGAAATACATGTGTCCAGAGCATTACTAAATCTAGGAAAAATGTTTACAAACCAGGTAGCTTCGAGAGTATTTCACAGGTTTTGCGTTTATGCTTAGGTCGGTCACAAATTTTTACTGCAGTCTCTATGAAAAACTATATAAAACGTTACCTCAGCCACAGAAGCTTTTTAGATGGCTTAGCTTTCTCTAGAAGCATTGTAGAAGCTGTAAAAAATGTCTTTGAGCCTGTGAGAACTTGGTAGTGTGTATCAGACTAACTGTTTGTTTACAGTCGAACACTCCGCGGTTGAACGAACTGTCTTCGATTTATATAAATTAGCCATTGCTATATTTAGGCCTTTTATTTCATAATGCGTCATTGGAAACATGTGACTTTACAGGAAAAAAGTGTGAGCACTGTGGGACCTCGGCAGCTTCAGAAATTTTTTTTTGCACCATCATATTCAAAATGGCTTCAACAAGTTACCAACGCTGAGGAGGTTTTACAGTTGCTTGAGGAGGACGATTCCGAGTTTCCTGATTCAGTTTCAAGTGGAAAAGGAGATGATGTCTAACCTTACAGTGGACCTAGTTCCAGCACCGATGAATAAGAATACAGCAGCTCTGACTCCACAAAGTTAAATGAAAACATTTCTGACCCACGTAAGCTCATATTTTAGTATTTTTTATCACAAAAAACAGCCTTTTTGTTAGCGTAGCTAGTAAAAGAAAGGTATTAGCTTCACTATGATATTTTTTCTATGTGTTATTCTTGAGTACTTTTTGAATTATACACCTTTTACTTTGTTGGTTTTTTTTTACCACATTCAAATTTTCAAAAAAAAATTCAAATTTGTTTATGTGCTTATAGCAGTGGGAGGTAACTAGGCATACTTTTCTCCCTCAAAAACAGCAATATCAGCTATTTTTGTTTGGTTCCTTACTCTGTTCAAGAAGGTCACTAGTATAAAATAGTTAAACCATGGCAACTCTCAGGTTTATCACTAGATAACCCCTCTAATTCATGGTTTAGCAATTACATATATTTATTCATATACGTGTGTGTGATTGTGCACAAAGAGTACAGGAACAATGCTGGTCCTGTCAAATATTGCCTGCACATATAAGTTTATTGGTCAGATATAGAACTCTTCAAGTTTTATAGTGGTAGCTTCATTTGTTGCCTACTTACAAGACCTAAGCATTTTAATTTATGGCTTCTGTAATACATTTTTGAGTTTGTCGATCTTTTCTCAATTCTTTTTATTAAATTAAATTCAGCTGTTCAGGTCTGCCTCAAGGCAAGCTTTCTTTTCAAGGCAGGCCACCTATTACTGAATGGTTGACAAATTCATTATTATGTTTCCTTAGTTCAACAAGATGCTTTACAAACTTATGAAATTAGTGCAAAGCTGAAAGGGGTCACATGCACCAAAATAATAAGCAAAACTTTCAAAATAAATAAAGATCATGCAATCTTGATTGTGTTATCCTTAGAAGTGTCTCTCTCACTCCCCCCCGGCTATTATTTCTAAAGTTCCTGAGTAATGTAATTATACATAATGTCTGTATTGTAGTGTATATATTATAGAGTAAATACAATTCTCACACATACAGCACTTGGAATTAAAAAAAAAAAAGCACAATGAAACGTTCATAAAGCAGAGTTACATTATAGAATACTTACTCTGCAAAACTTAGAGCTACAGTAGGTTGAGATGAAACACCAACTGGAGGCTGAGCAGGTGCATGTGAACCTTGTGCCATTCTTTGTCCCCGAGATTTTTGACTAAAGCACAAAACAAATAAAACAGAAATATATCAAGTAGCATGTGTCAAAATAAGTATGGCAATCAAGGCTTTTTTAATAACTCTATTACTATTTATTATTAAAAGTATTGTGCAATTAATATGAACTACATGTGCAGAGTGAGCTGTTGATTATGACTTTACAATCAAGGTAAGCTAAATATATCAATCATTTGCAGCAGTATTATAATTGAAATTTAGTTAATAGTAGCAGAATTTTATGGAGATAATGTAATTTTAAGTGAATTGCATCTAGCTGACACAAATCTGACATGTAAACAGACACAAATTTGACAAGTGAACTGTATCTAGCTGACACAAATCTGACAATGTTGTATAGTTACAATATAGTATCTTGTTACACACTGGAATCAACACTATAATAGAAGCCTCAAATGTGGTCATAAGTCAGCTATTTCATTTTTGCATTTGACTTTGGGTATTTTCCCTGATAATGAATTTCCTTCAACTTAACATTTATCATAGTGTATGTAAGGTAACCATGCTACCACCTTGAATGTTACTGATACCTTAAAAATTGTAAAAGTTATATTTATGGACAATATATTTTAAGTAATTTCGGTTTTTCGATCCTTGGAAATTTGATTTGCTTACCCCTTTGAAATCAATTGTCCAATATTCAAGATGTGAAGTGAATATAACGTAAGTCTTACACTGGTATATCCAGTGAACAAGTGTGCATGCGTGTAGTAGTGTTTTGTGTGGATAAAGTATAGCACAAACAAATTTAAAACATTTTACAAACATATAAGCAGCTATAATTCAAATTTGAATTTCAGTCAGACTAACTCACTCGCTATTATTGCTAAAGCACATCACTAGTAATTATTCATTAAACACTTAGATAAACTGAAATAAATCCAGCATATTAAAAAATGGGGTTTTTTCTCTAACAAAGATTCCATCTAGTATGTTTCCATGCTCATAGTTTACACTAGTCATAGAATACTAGCAGCCACAGGAGAAGAGAAATTCTATGCTCACACACTCATTGTGAAAACCTTCTACTTTTGTGATTCTTGAGGTGCACAGTGAAGCAGCTCAGTAATAGTTGTCCTCAGGTTGAAACTATAATTTTTGTTCCATGTTTTGACCAGGTTTGCTATTTTCTCTACTGTAAGAAACTAGCAAACTTGGTTGAAACATTGCACAAAAATTATAGTCACAACTGATGTGCGCAGTCCAACAAGAAATAACTATTAAAAACAACTTTTTACTCGGTTAATTGAGCTGAAGTGCAAACTAAATTTAGACACTTGCAGAGTAGAAAAAGTTGTAGTTTGAATTCCACTCCCATAGACTTTAGTGTTGAGTTTAGAAATATCATTTCCTTTTGGTTTTGGAGCCATTGATATGTGTGTTTAAGTAAGCTTCTAAGCTTGATGCACTATTGATACCAGTCTCAAAATCATATTCTCCCAAATAGCATACTGATAAAATTTTACCTAGCTTCCACGTGAGCTTTCTAATGACACAAATCCTAGACAAGTAGCTGTTTCTGTTAAAAAATTATTCAAGTATTTTTGTGTGGCAAATCTCAACTTGGACAGGCTATCAAATAAACGCTCAAAAAGATATCTTATTCCAGAAATTTTAATCAAATAATATGTAGTGCTACCTTTAAGAGGTATTGTAGATAGCTTACTCTTCCAAATCGGTTGATGAAGATTTAATAGAATCGACTGGAGATGGCACAGAAGTCTTTGAATCTTTAACCATTTCTTGTCTACGTGCTAGTATTTGACTAAAAGAGACAAACAAAAACACAATTTCAGAATAATTCTAAGCTACCGTTACTGTTTTTTTTTATTGATTAATGTCAGGACACTGAAATGCCTGACAGGTGGAATGAAATAAAAGTTACAAAACTAAAATTTAGCTTGATATTGAATATAAATATCATCCAAATATAGTATTTGGTGGTAATAAAAATACATATTATTCATTTGATACAGGAGAATATCAGGAGTCTGTTGGCTTAGTATGTACACGAGTGCCACAGGCACATGCGTAAATGCAGCCAATCAGACGAGTGATATTCTGCAGTATTCAATGAATAGTAAATTTATTATGTACTGCTCATGTGTGAATGCCATAGCAACTGTTTCTTGTGCAATAAACACTTGTATTACCTGGGTGGATGAAATAACCCAATGTGATAAATCTGAACACAGGTGATATGGGAAAATATTGCCTGAAACCACATCCTGTCTACTTTAACTAGGCATACTTATCTCCCTCAAAAACAGCAATCACATATAAGTTAGTTGCAATCAGATATAGACCTCTTCAAGTTTTATAGCGGTAGCTTCATTTGTTGCCTACTTACAAGACCTAAGCATTTTAATTTAAGGCTTCTTTAATAACTTTTTGAGTTTGTCGATCTTTTCTCAATGCTAACACGTACCACATTGTACCCATTTTCTATGTGGACAGTTACACACAGAGACTTTCTTTTTATTAAATTCAGCTGTTCAGGTGTGCCTCAAGGCTAGCTCTCTTCTCAAGGCACGCCACCTCAAGTTCATTATTACGTTTCTTTACTTCAACAAGATGCTTTACAAACTTATGAAATTAGTGCAAAGCTGAAAGGGGTCACATGCACCAAAATAATAAGCAAAACTTTCAAAAATTATAAAATAAAAAAAGATCATGCAATCTTGATTGTGTTATCCTTATAAGTGTCTCTCTCACTACCCCCGGCTATTATTTCTAAATTTCTTGAGTAATGTAATCATAAAATGTCTATGTTGTAGTGTATATATTATAGAGTAAATACAATTCTCACATTACAGCACTTGGAATTAAAAAAAAAGTACAATGAAACATTGATTAAGCAGAGTTACATTATAGACAACTTACTCTGCAAAACTTAGAGCTGCAGTACGTTGAGATGAAACACCAACTGGAGGCTGAGCAGGTGCATGTGAACCTTGTGCCATTCTTTGTGTATGAGATTTTTTACTAAAGCACAAAACAAATAAAACAGAAATATAGCAGTAGCATGTCAAAATAAGTATGGCAATCAAGGCTTTTTTAATAACTCTATTACTAAAAGTATTGTGCAATTAATATGAACTACATGTGCAGAGTGAGCTGTTGTTTATAACTTTACAATCAAGGTAAGCTAAATAAATCAATCATATGCAGCAGTATTATAATTGAAATTTAGCAGAATTTTAACGAGATAATGTATTTTTAAGTGAATTGCATCTAGCTGACACAAATCTGACATGTAAACAGACACAAATTTGACAAGTGAACTGTATCTAGCTGACACAAATCTGACAATGTTGTACACAGCCACAATATAGTATCTGGTTACACACTGGAATCAACACTATAATAGAAGCCTCAAATGTGGTCATAAGTCAGCTATTTCATTTTTGCATTTGACTTTGGGTATTTTCCCTGATAATGAATTTCCTTCAACTTAACATTTATCATAGTGTATGTAAGGTAGCCATGCTACCACCTTGAATGTTACTGATACCTTAAAAATTGTAAAAGTTATATTTATGGACAAAATATTTTAAGTAATTTCGTACTTTTTTTTATCCTTGGAAATTTGATTTGCTTACCCCCTTTGAAATCAATTGTCCAATATTCAAGATGTGAAGTGAATATGTGACCGGATTTGTGAAAACCCGGCTAAACGCGGCATCTAAAGTTTTCTAATTTATTCTACCAGTAGGCTGCACGGGGCCTTGGGATGCCTTCCTCCTAATTTGGAAGCTGTAGCACAAGCCGTCTTCGCCCTACGCACTACAACACTTCAGTATTTTTGCTAAACTTATTATTGCTGATTTCGAAAAAACGCCGGGTAAAGGCGTTGCTAAGGTCAGGGGGCGTGCCTTGTGTCCGTATACTATTACTGCGTGTCTCCGGGACACTATGGAATAAACCGGTTACAGGCGGATTGAAAGAAGTCTAAAAGGCTTAATGCAGGGCTCCTTAAGAAACTATGATGACGAGAATTGCGTGAGTACGTGAATTATGTAGAATAGTAAGTGAATTAGTTAGCTACAGTTTTTTCCCGGCTGTTAGTGAAAAGCCCGCCAATAATTTCTTAGCAACTCTCCGTACACGAGTCCAACCGGCTAGTGTTTCTAGCCTCCTAGTGTGAGTTCTAGAGCACGCCAGAGCTTACAACTGCATCATAAGCTAGAGCTAACTGGTGTCTATCTATTTCTGCCATAAAAAATTTTTCGAAAAAAATCGACCCATAAGGCTTTACCCGGTGATACTGAAAAAAATTGTTTGCCGCGTTTAGGCGGATTTTCCCAAATCCGGTCATATATAACGTAAGTCTTACACTGGTATATCAAGTGAACAAGTGTGCATGTGTGTGTAGTAGTGTTTTGTGTGGATAAAGTATAGCACAAACAAATTTAAAACATTTTACAAACATATAAGCAGCTATAATTCAAATTTGAATTTCAGTCAGACTAACTCACTCGCTATTATTGCTAAAGCACATCACTAGTAATTATTCATTAAACACTTAGATAAACTGAAATAAATCCAGCATATTAAAAAATGGTTTTTTTTCTCTAACAAAGATTCCATCTAGTATGTTTCCATGCTCATAGTTTACACTAGTCAGAGAATACTAGCAGCCACAGGAGAAGAGAAATTCTATGCTCACACACTCATTGTGAAAACCTTCTACTTTTGTGATTCTTGAGGTGCACAGTGAAGCGGCTCAGTAATAGTTGTCCTCAGGTTGAAACTATAATTTTTGTTCCATGTTTTGACCAAGTATGCTATTTTCTCTACAACCACACTGTTAAAAATGAAGCGTTATAATAACACTTTTGAAGTGTAAATCAAGAGTGAAAAACTTGCAGTGTTATAGTAACACTGAGGGTAGTGTTAATTCTAAGTGTAATCACTGCAGCCTTCCAGTAACACTGACATAAGTGTAATTGTGCAAATTGATGTAAATGACCGCATTTGTTGTTTCTTTAGCATTTATTTACCTGATAACATTCAAGCCATTATCATTAACTGGTTGTACTTTATTAAAATCAAGTTAACTTTTACAATTAGCTAAATATTTCATACTGTATTTTTATATAATTTTAGCTAATGTACTGATACAGGTTCTTAGAAGTGTATACACAAGCAGTAAGGGAACTTAGCTGCAATAGCTAGCTATCTAAATGCTACAATTGACAGAAACTTTGTTAGCTACTTATATAGCTAAGCTAGCGCACCAAATAGAAGAAATCTAGCCATTGCTCTGCCGCAATGTCTAATTTAATGCATTATTTAAATCCCTGCTGAAGACCGTCTTGCCGTCCAATTTTCCGCTAATTTTTGAGAGTTTATTTACAATTAAGTGAGTGCTTACCGAATGCACGGTATGGTTTTTTAATTGCGGTGAGCACAAGCACCCGCTTTTTCCCCACAAGCACCCGCTTTTTACCCGAGAGCATTTATTAGAATATTTGTGGCCTCCTCTGAAGAAGAGTTTTATGGTGTTTTCTAGTGCTAGTCTTGTCTTGGATCTTTTGGGGAACCGGTAAGTCAAGATATATGTTTATTATTGGAAACAATAGAGTATATTGGCTAATATAAGTGACACATTTGAATAGAGTTAGTCGTTTAAGTTGAGTTTGAGCATCGAAGAGGTAATTTCTTCTTTATGATTAATGAATTTAGCAGGTATTTCAGAACTTTTTCGGACTATATCTGAGAGTTATCTCAAAAATTATTTACTGCACTCTTTTTATTTATTTTTTTATATGTAATTTTAGGCTACAAAAAAAGTGTTGTGGTGAAAATCTAGAGATGCTTTTGGAGATAAACAAAGCAAGAATATACAGGTTAACACAAAATTATTACAGTTGTTAGTTCAGTGGTTGTTTATAAACCATTTCTTTACTCTCAGTTTGTTCTTATTTCCTCTTTCCCCAAATATTTCTCCCAAATTAAATATGCCACAAGCTTAGTTTTTGTTCTGTTTTTGCTATAAAGTTTAATGTTTTGACCAATAATATATGAGCATAGTTTTATTCACATGACTTTTTTCATAGTCCATAATGATAACTTTAAACATTTCAGTTTGTGTTTTCATGCTGTCCAGACTATTCAGAAGCATTATCATGCTATTGGTAAAAATGTATTTGTATTAGTAATGGGATTAATAGCATGAGTAACGATTGAAATAGCATGAGGCAAAGCCGAGTGTTATTTCAATTGCTTTATGAGTGCTATTGATCCCTAATAGCACAGGTTATCCATGCTATCACTTGCTAATAGTAGGCCACCTTTTTAAAAAGTCTCTTGCACACTGTCCCCTACCAGAAACTACTCGAACTGTACATTTCCAAGGTTAACGCTCTACATATGTGCACTTACACGTAATATTTCACTTAGCTACCGAGGTATTTCACTTAGTTTCCACTTAGTTACTGAGGTATTTCAATTAGTTACGCGCTATTTCACTTTCCCCGTGCGATTTCAATTGAACAGCGATTTTTCCCATTCATTTTTGAATGGGCAACTTACGTGCCGTACTATTAGTAGACAAATACATTCGTTTTACTTTGTTTTCTATTTCTATATATTTTTGTGTGTTTAGAATAGCGTGTTTAGTTGTGCTATGTGTGTGTTTAGAATAGTGTGTTTAGTTGCATTTGTGAATGTGATTAGAATTGAGTGTTTAGTTGTGTTTGTGTGTGCATTTAGAATAGAGTGTTTAGTTGCATTTGTGAATGTGTTTGTATATTGCTTATTGATTTATGTTCTATTTTTATGTGTCAATGCAGGTATATTTATCTTGAAAATGACAAATCATAAATGGAGTGCATATCATGATATTTCTTCATTTCTCTTGGGACAGCTTTAAAACTGTTTACTTTATTCAAACTATTTTTTATATTTTCATTGTCACAATCATTTATTTATCTAAAATTTTGAGGTATGTGAATGAGGTGTGGTCAATATTTGCTATTAGCGCCATTGAAACATGTTCTTGGTGTTGTAATAAGCTTGCAGAAGGTGTTAAATACAACTCTGCTAACAATGTTTTCCAAACGCTTCTGAGAGTGTTATATTATAACCCTTTGTGCAATGTTGAGGAAACATGGCAGGGGCATAAATTCCTTCCTCTCCTGGGAATGCTCCTTGCAGTGTTACTGGAATACATCATTTTTAACAGTGCAGCAAACTTGGTTGAAACATTGCACAAAAATTATAGTTACAACTGACGTGTACAGTCCAACAAGAAATAACTATTAAAAACAACTTTTTACTCGGTTAATTGAGCTGAAGTACAAACTAAATTTAGACACTTGCAGAGTAGAAAAAGTTGTAGTTTTAATTCCACTCCCATAGACTTTAGTGTTGAGTTTAGAAATATCATTTCCTTTTGGTTTTGGAGCCATTGATATGTGTGTTTAAGTAAGCTTCTAAGCTTGATGCACTATTGATACCAGTCTCAAAATCATATTCTCCCAAATAGCATACTGATAAAATTTTACCTAGCTTCCACGTGAGCTTTCTAATGACACAAATCCTAGACAAGTAGCTGTTTCTGTTAAAAAATTATTCAAGTATTTTTGTGTGGCAAATCTCAACTTGGACAGGCTATCAAATAAATGCTCAAAAAGATATCTTATTCCAGAAATTTTAATCAAATAATATGTAGTGCTACCTTTAAGAGGTATTGTAGATAGCTTACTCTTCCAAATCGGTTGATGAAGATTTAATAGAATCGACTGGAGATGGCACAGAAGTCTTTGAATCTTTAACCATTTCTTGTCTACGTGCTAGTATTTGACTAAAAGAGACAAACAAAAACACAATTTCAGAATAATTCTAAGCTACCGTTACTGTTTTTTTTATTGATTAATGTCAGGACACTGAAATGCCTGACAGGTGGAATGAAATAAAAGTTACAAAACTAAAATTTAGCTTGATATTGAATATAAATATCATCCAAATATAGTATTTGGTGGTAATAAAAATACATATTATTCATTTGATACAGGAGAATATCAGGAGTCTGTTGGCTTAGTATGTACACGAGTGCCACAGGCACATGCGTAAATGCAGCCAATCAGACGAGTGATATTCTGCAGTATTCAATGAATAGTAAATTTATTATGTACTGCTCATGTGTGAATGCCATAGCAACTGTTTCTTGTGCAATAAACACTTGTATTACCTGGGTGGATGAAATAACCCAATGTGATAAATCTGAACACAGGTAATATGGGAAAATATTGCCTGAAACCACATCCTGTCTACTTTAACTAGGCATACTTTTCTCCCTCAAAAACAGCAATCACATATAAGTTTGTTGCAATCAGATATAGACCTCTTCAAGTTTTATAGCGGTAGCTTCATTTGTTGCCTACTTACAAGACCTAAGCATTTTAATTTAAGGCTTCTTTAATAACTTTTTGAGTTTGTCGATCTTTTCTCAATGCTAACACGTACCACATTGTACCCATTTTCTATGTGGACAGTTACACACAGAGACTTTCTTTTTATTAAATTCAGCTGTTCAGGTGTGCCTCAAGGCTAGCTCTCTTCTCAAGGCACGCCACCTCAAGTTCATTATTACGTTTCTTTACTTCAACAAGATGCTTTACAAACTTATGAAATTAGTGCAAAGCTGAAAGGGGTCACATGCACCAAAATAATAAGCAAAACTTTCAAAAATTATAAAATAAAAAAAGATCATGCAATCTTGATTGTGTTATCCTTATAAGTGTCTCTCTCACTACCCCCGGCTATTATTTCTAAATTTCCTGAGTAATGTAATCATAAAATGTCTATGTTGTAGTGTATATATTATAGAGTAAATACAATTCTCACATTACAGCACTTGGAATTTAAAAAAAAGTACAATGAAACATTGATAAAGCAGAGTTACATTATAGACAACTTACTCTGCAAAACTTAGAGCTGCAGTACGTTGAGATGAAACACCAACTGGAGGCTGAGCAGGTGCATGTGAACCTTGTGCCATTCTTTGACCATGATATGTTTGACTAAAGCACAAAACAAATAAAACAGAAATATATCAAGTAGCATGTCAAAATAAGTGAGGCAATCACGGCTTCTTTAATAACTCTATTACTAAAATGAATTGCATCTAGCTGACACAAATCTGACATGTAAATGGACACAAATTTGACAAGTGAACTGTATCTAGCTGAGCAAATCTGACAATGTTGTATAGCTACAATATAGTATCTGGTTACACACTGGAATCAACACTATAATAGAAGCCTTAAATGTGGTCATAAGTCAGCTATCTCATTTCTGTATTTGACTCTGAGTGTTTTCCCTGATAATAAATTTTCTTCAACTTAACATTTATCATAATGTATGTAAGGTAGCCGTGCTACCTTAAATGTTACTGACACCTTAAAAAATAGTAGCTAAAAGTTATATTTATGGACAAAATATTTTAAGTAATTTCGTTTTTTTTTATCCTTGGAAATTTGATTTGCTACCCCTTTAAAATCAATTGTCCAATATTTAAGATGTGAAGTGAATATAACATAAGTCTTACACTGGTATATCAAGTGAACAAGTGTGCATGTGTGTAGTAGTGTTTTGTGTGGATAAAGTATAGCACAAACAAATCTAAAATATTTTACAAACATAATAAGCAGCTATAATTCAAATTTGATCATTATTTTCTCCATAACTTCTATAACTTGGGGCTTTCTTCTCTGTTTACTTAATTTTTAAAATTTTCTCTTAGTAATTAGATGTAGTTTTCTCATCTGTGTGTTGAGAGTAGTTCAGTAAGACTAACTCACTCGCTATTATTGCTAAAGCACATCACTAGTAATTATTCATTAAACACTTAGACAAACTGTAATAATCCAGCATATTAAAAAAAATGTTTTTTTTCTTCTTCTTAATGCAACAAAGATACCATCTAGTATGTTTCCATGCTCATAGTTTACACTAGTCATAGAATACAAGGTTAGGAGGGTAGCCACAAGAGAAGAGAAATTTTATGCTCACACACTCTATTACTCTACACCTTTTACTTTTGTGATTCTTGAGGTGCACAGTGAAGCAGCTCAGTAATAGTTGTCCTCAGGTTGAAAAACTATAATTTTTGTTCCATGTTTTGACCAAGTTTGCTATTTTCTCTACTGTAAGACAACCAGCAAACTTGGTCGAAACATTGCACAAAAATTAGTTACAACTGACGTGCGCAGTCCAACAAGAAATAACTATTAAAAACAACTTTTTACTTGGTTAATGGAGCTGAAGTGCAAACTAAATTTAGACACTTGAGAGCAGAAAAAGCTGTAGTTTTAATTCCACTCCCATAGACTTTAGTGTTGAGTCTAGAAATATCATTTCCTTTTGGTTTTGCAGCATACTGAGAAAATTTTACCCTCTTCCAAGTGAGCTTTTTAATGATGCAATCCTAAACAATAAAGCTTGGCTAAATACAGCTCCCTCTATAAAAACAGGTATTCAGAGGAGACTATAAAAATTTGGCTTTGAAATAAACCAAACAGGTATACCTGTATTTCAATACAGCTGTTTATTTAAGTGCATGCAGCTGGTTTAGTCCAAGTAATTAGTAGCTGGATTGGCTATGCTGGCTGCATTCCAGGCATTGTAGTTCCACCATTCACGCTAGACAATTTATAAATAACACTGTAAGTTTAAAATGAACATCAAGCACAGCCAGTTTGGCTTTACAAACATGCTGAGTTGGTAAAGTCTCAACAATGTTGGGTGCTAAATCTCTACAAGCTCTTCTATTCTCCTGATGGCCATGGAAATCTTAAATACATGGATATAGAATCGAATTTATAAAGCACATCAAGACTAAACTCTTGCTATTAAGCAAAAACAAAAACAAAAAACAAATAGTATTTAGTCCACAAAGAGTGGAGCTAAAAACTTGGACTTACCGTTTCTAATAGTAATAGTAAGGGGCTCTGTAGCTCATAATTATAATTCTACCTTGAATACTATAATAATTGAAAACGTGTAAAAACCAAATTATCTTGATCACTATATCACATTGTAATACAACACAGTTTCCTGCACACAATATATACTACTTAACTTATGTATTTGGCTCATAATTTTTGTGCATTTGTGATAGTTTTGTGGCCAATTTATTGTAGTTCCAAAATAATAATTATTGTAGCTACTAAAGAGATAAAAAGCAACAACCATGAATGGTGCCACTAACAAACATAAAATGGTATTTGTTATATTATTACAAAAGTTTTATATAAAAAATGGAGTGTTATTCAAAATGTATCGTAGACAGCTTACTATTCTAAATCTGTAGTTGAAGATATAATAGAATCCACCGTAGAATGTACAGGAGTCTTTGAGTCTTCAATGTCTTGTCTTTTTGCTTCTATTTGACTTGTAAACAAACAAACAGTATGACATAGATTACAGAAGCAACTAATCTACTTTATTGTTTGTTGATTGTTGGAGACATGACTAAAGTCAGCTATATTTTATGGCACTGAATTATCTGATAAGACGAAAATTTTAATACCTTATTTAGCTGGATATTCTATATCAATACATATGCTTAAAATATCTTACTGATGAGCTTCTGTCTTCTACCCAAAATTGATAGTACAGGGTTCTGGTGCTTCACACCCACAGCAGCTCTGAAGCTGTCAGAAATTAAGCTTTAAATTGCAGACTAAGGTATTTTGGGTTACATTTAATAAACGGTTTAGTCTCAACTTATTCTTAAATTTTATATCTTGCCAAATGTTTATACAGAAAAATGTATTTTTAGATATATAGAATATTGATGTTGCTGAACTAGTCCTAATAATTTAATGGTGAAAGGTTTAATTTAGATTTGAGTTGAGTGAGAATATATGCAAACAGTTACACATCTTAATATCTGAGGAGGGACAAAAAGGGCAGAACCTGTGTGCCTTCCCCCCCCCCCCCCCCCCTCCCCCCTCCTTCCCCCTCCTTCCCCCCTCCACCTCTACCCACACACACCTGAACTTGAAAGGGGGCTAACCAGTAAGGTGATGTTCCACCCACAGCACATAGATCACATTAGTGGGGCTTATGCCACATTTTTTGCTATAGAATGCCATATGTATTAGAGCACTGGTATAGCCAAACTCCAAGTTGCCAATTTTGTATAGTACTACCATTGATATAGCTTCAACATCAATATTTTTTCAATATTTATATCACCTTGGCTTTCACCAACCTAACTGGAATGCTATACCTAAAAACAAAGCTGGCAATGATTTGAAACGTTGATGCCTGCACAGTGTTGGAGTAACAGGGATGAATTCCAGTGTGCAAAATTCAACTGCTCAATATGCAAAACTCTTTCATTTACGTCTATTTGTTTTATTTAATAAGACTAGTGCATTCGAATAAAAACTGAGAAAATCTTTCATTTACTGAATGCTTCATTAGGAAAAAACATTATTGTTAGGATGATTCACTAACCAAATAGATTACATGCAGGACTATATTTTACATATGCCCATGGTTTTCTTAACAAGAAGTTGCAACCTCTGACATTTCAGCCTCCTATCCCCATTATTTTGCATTCTACCTACTATAGAACATGTTTCATGAAAAAGTACAGCACTATTAAAATTTATCACAAAGTTACTATAAATTACAATAAAGCAATAAATAAATGTTACATTAGAAGCATCTTACTCTGCTATACTTTGAAGAGTTTTAAGTACCGGAGTAAAATCTCTACCAGAATCACCTGGAGGCTGCACAGGAGTTGATGTGATTGTCTCACTTGAAACTTGTGTTTGACTTAATGAACTAAAACACACAAGCAATAGAAAACAATACAAAGGCAACTGGAAATAAGCTGAAGTCTGATAACTGAATTGTTTAACAGGGTGAAGGAAAAATAAGTCACAACTTCCTGTTTTTAGCTACACATATACATGTATTACAGTTATAGGAATCTATGTCATCTTCTAAATCACTTCATGGAATGAAATAAAGTTAAATTTTATATCTTGCCAAATGTTCATACAGAAAAAAGAATATTTAGATATATAGAATATTGATGTTGCTGAACTAGTCCTAATAAATTGATGGTGAACGGTTTAATTTAGACTTGAGTGGGGCTGAGCCCACATTTTTTGCTATAGAATGCCATACCTATTAGAGCATTGCATGGTGTAGCCCCGAATGTTTAAACACCATTACAATAAGTTTCTATGCTGAAACTGGGATGTCGTGACACTATTTCAATTGATTTAGAGACTGCGGTTAAGTGGCGATATAATGTACATAATTAGACATAAGACAATAACTTCTAGTACAAAGTAGAAATAAAGTAATTGTTACAATGTCCATTGAATAATGCTCTGAGAGTACACGCAAATGATGTAGAGTTGTTGTACATGACATAGAGGCAACCCTGAAGAGGCTCAGTACTGTGCTCAATGGCATAAAGCATGTCACTCGAAAAGGAATCAAACAAAGCTAGAACAGCTAGAATTCAATGGAAATGTAAAGACTGGTCCATCACTAATACTCACACCATCAGGACATGATTAAGTTGATCTCACAGAAGACATGTGCTTCCTTTGAGATGTGCCAGCAGGCTCTACTACTCTTCATGGAGCTTGAATGTATGTTATTGATGTCAGAGTGTGGAAGTGTGCAACACAACTAGAAAACATTAACTTGTTAGCCAAACTTGCTGCTGGAGAAGTGGTAGCTTTAGAGGCAAAGTACCGCACAAAATGCCATTCAAATCTCTATAGGGCAAGAGCTGCTACAGAGAGCACAGGTGCTGACACAGATGTTGATGCTCATTTCAATGTTATTGCATTTGCAGAGTTAGTGATATTTGAAGACACATGCTAAGAAAAAGATGTTATTCCTACACTCATGTTACCTGATCTAGTTATACACATGACAAAGAAGACTAACTTGGAGTTTCCCCAATGTTTGCATTCCCACTTCTCAACTCAAGCCCAGACCAAAAGCTGTATAATACCTGTCTTCAGGCTCATCCACAGGGGAGACGTGTACTTCTCACTTTTAGCACTGGTGATGCTATTAAGATAGCATGTGATCATGGTAGCAATCCAATGTTATTAGCAAGAGCAGCTCAGTTGGTCTGGAATAAAATGTTGGACAAAAAATCCATATTGATGGATCTTTTCAAACTTGAATGTCAGCAAGACTCAGCACCAAAGTCTTGAAAATCTCTCACAAACATGATTCTTAAAGGTCCTATATTGAGTATCAATATAATTATGACACCGCTACCACACCAGCTGCTTTCTCTAAATCCCAGTTACTAATGTTTAGCCTCTTATTTCATAACCCTCAATGAAACTAAGAAGATGACATGAAAAGGCTGAAAAAAAAGGGATGGAAGCACTCCACAAAAGAAATTGGATGAGAAAGAGTGAGGTTCCTTGGTCTGCCTGGCATGCCTATATCCAAAATATGTGGTCCTCACACCTGCTGCAATTGATTATCTATTGGCACTTTATTTGGACAGCGCATATTAAGTTGAATCATAGGCGTAGCAGTACATTTTGCATTGGTCAGGCATATTGTCTTTGGAATTACGTAGATTTGAGGGGGGGGGGGGGGGGGGGGGGGGTGTGATTGAAAGAGTTAAAGCCCAAATAACATTAAATCAAAAATGTTTATTACTAATAGACAAAAAAAATCTACCTTGACAATTTGTTAAGAACATTATTTATATACAATATAAAAAGGGTAAAAAAAGAAAAAAAGTCAGAATGTTGAACACTTTGATTTTCTGTAGTCTTTCACGTGTTGAAAGCTAATTGTATAGGTTGATTGGCAGACACAGAAGCAGAAGCCATACTGCTGCAGTCAGGGGCGGATTACGGATCTATAGCTACTTCTAGAGTAATGTTGGCTATAGTATTTTCCTACAAGATTTATTCTAATATTCATTCATATACAATAATAGTATTGTAATGTGACTGTCCATAACTGTAATAAATAAACGGCTAAACTCAGAAAGAAAAACAATTAAAACTAAGATTAAAACTAATTCACAAAAGGAATTTTTGTCCAGAATACAGAAAATGAGTAAATATGTAAGTTAATAAAAAGAAATTAAACAATTTACGAGACTAAATGAAAACAATTTACAGAGAAATTTTAGCTAAATGATGAAAGTTGTTATTACTGTCAAATTCAACCATGAAATAACTACAACCACTAAATATAATAGTATTTTCTCCAGAATGTCAAACTTGCTCTGCTTTGGCAAAGTACGAGCTGGGTTTGCCACACATTATAAGGACAAATAGTAAAAATCCTAACTCAGCATATCAAACACAATTACTAAATTACTAAATTACTGGAAGACGAGGAAAAACAATGACAAACAAAAAAATTATTGCTATTATAATTTTGTAAGAAACAAAGTAGCTAAAAATGAGGGCTCATTCTGAAAAAAGGAGGGTTGTACGACACCAGTTGTAATCCGCCCCTGCTGCTACTTGAGTTGGAGAAGCCATCTATCCACCATAAGACCACCTCATTTGGCAAGTTTTACCAAAAAAGTGGGTTTAGTTGCATGAAAGCATTGGTCCGGCAATTGCCGCAGCAGCTGGACCCAGTGCTACACCTCTGTGAATCAATGAATGGATGGCAACCTGTATGGAGCACACTTCCACAAGCATATCAAGATCTTGCCTGAACAACTTCGAAAATTGGAAGGTGCAAATGTTTTAAAGCAGCCCTAAGTGCACTACACTACGTTTTAGTTGTGGTGATTGTCAATAAGTGAACGCATCATAAAATTGAACTCTCATGACAAAATTTGGACAATGGAAAGCTTATTATAAGCTAGTTAACAGCATAGATGCTATAGTAAAATGTACTAATGTTATGAGCATTCAATTTTTACTTAAGACTTTCACTTAAAATAATTACATTTAATTCATTTCACACTGTTTTGCTATTGCTATAAAAATAATTCGCACAATATTGAAATCTACAGTTTGTTCAAGATCTGTTGTCTCCAACATCTTACCTGTTAGTAGAATGATTTGATGCATGTGATATAGCTAACTAACATTACAACCAGAAGAAACAAACAAAAACTCAAAAGTTGCACCAACTAGAACATGTTTTCTGAGTGGATTCTAAATCAAAAAATATATTTTTGATCAAGCTCAATAGTTACGATATGATGCAAGTTTGTACTAAATAAAAATTACCTATATTATGGTAAAATTGACATCTAGAGGTCACCAAAGGTCAAATCAGAGGTGGTTCCTCAGCTCAAATTACGTGCTATGATGTCAAGAAATCATGTACCAAGTTTCATGCTAAAATCATTAAATGCATAATTTCATAAAATAATCGCACAAATCGGCTCTACTAAACTAAGAAAATAGCACTACGAGATTTTTTATGTTACAGAAATTAAAAGGAAACAATAGTGCTACATAAAGATACGTATTATAGACAGCATACTTATCATGTGTAGCATGAGAAGGATCATGTGGAGAGTGGCCAGGAGTAAGTTTCAGCCTCCTTCTTGCTGCTTGTAATTGCCTTAAGACAAACAACAGAAAAGTTACTACAATATTAAAAACAAAACTACACTTTTTGTTCATTGATATAGGTGTCCAAAACATAAGTCAGGTATTAAAATTTACACTGATAGGGTGCCCATATGTAAACTTCTGCATGCCAAACAGACCTCCATGAACATTCAAAAAAATATTTAGCAATACTACGCATGCACTTTATTTTTGTAAAGACTCACTGACCGCTCATGGCCAAATGTGATTTATGCCCATACCAACCATTGTTATTAGTATTGTGTTCCCTTGTTAGTTTTCAGTTTTCCTAGTTCGAAGATCTGTTGATATCCCTTATCGAACCAGTGATGGTTCAGTCATTCTTGGCTGAAATAATTATAATAATAGGATCATTTTTTCTCTTTTTAACAGCCAATATTTTAAGGGTTAAGTTATAATTAAAATATTGGCTGTTAAAAAGATAAATTTTTTCCTATTATTATAGTTTTATAGTATTTATAGTGCTGAACTACCGACCCACTAAAGCTGGCAAATTGCTCAGACTAACTTAGAGTTATCTACTAAACCCAAATCCTGAAAGTTCCTGCCCCAAGGCACTAATCTGACAGCAAGTATTTAGTGCTTAGCCCATGTCTCTCCATAATGCATGTGATGTATAAAATAACACTATGAAAAGATTTTTACATTGTAATATTACAGAGATCACAATAAACTACTTATATAATGCTAAATAGTATAGACGGCTTACTCCATGAATCTTGGAAGAAAAGGAGGAGGTTTATAGTGTTCTGGAAAAAGTTTGCTTGTAGGTCTATTTCTATTTTGATTTAAAAAAGAGTAGTATGTAATGTTCTATTAAATGAGAATAATCTATGACTATAGTTAGTACAAAATCAAACCTATAACCCATGCACTATTAACCTTTTAGAATAGGAATACTCGGGAATTCAAGTTGAATATAGAGTGGATATTTACTACTCTGATTTTATTTAAAGTATGACATGCTGTGCTATAAGATGACTAGCTGACATCAATACATCAGCTGTTTGTGGACTAGTTGAGATCATTAGTACTTAAGTACAGTATGGATTTCTGGGACTAGTTGACCAAATTAGTATAAGAGTACATAAGCACTTCTAGAAGTATTTGATAGTATTAGTATAAAAGGAATTCTGGAACTTTTGCCCTCTAGTTCTAACGCCAACAACTTGGCCCAGCTATACTCAAGATAGCCACTTACACTTAGCATTAGTTTTGATGTCAAATTATAATAAAGAAAAAAGAAATATCATATTTTCTCTACACACATTTTTGTAAGGAGTGCTTCCTTAGTTGTTTAGTAAGCATACTGGTGCACTAAACTTTATATCTTCTTCATTCTGATCCAGAAGTGCATTAGGAAGTTAAGCTATGTGGCATTTGTTAGATAACAATTATGCAGTGAGTCAAGTTCTGGCATTTGTTAGATAACAATTATGCAGTGAGTCAAGTTCTGGCATTTGTTAGATAACAATTGTGCAGTGAGTCAAGTTCTGGCATTTGTTAGATAACAATTATGCAGTGAGTCAAGTTCTGGCATTTGTTAGATAACAATTATGCAGTGAGTCAAGTTCTGGCATTTGTTAGATAACAATTATGCAGTGAGTCAAGTTCTGGCATTTGTTAGATAACAATTATGCAGTGAGTCAAGTTCTGGCATTTGTTAGATAACAATTATGCAGTGAGTCAAGTTCTGGCATTTGTTAGATAACAATTGTGCAGTGAGTCAAGTTCTGGCATTATTGTTAGATAACAATTATGCAGTGAGTCAAGTTCTGGCATTTGTTAGATAACAATTGTGCAGTGAGTCAAGTTCTGGCATTTGTTAGATAACAATTATGCAGTGAGTCAAGTTCTGGCATTTGTTAGATAACAATTGTGCAGTGAGTCAAGTTCTGGCATTTGTTAGATAACAATTATGTGCAGTGAGTCAAGTTCAAGTTCTGGCATTTGTTAGATAACAATTGTGCAGTGAGTCAAGTTCTGGCATTTGTTAGATAACAATTATGCAGTGAGTCAAGTTCTGGCATTTGTTAGATAACAATTGTGCAGTGAGTCAAGTTCTGGCATTTGTTAGATAACAATTGTGCAGTGAGTCAAGTTCTGGCATTTGTTAGATAACAATTGTGCAGTGAGTCAAGTTCTGGCATTTGTTAGATAACAATTGTGCAGTGAGTCAAGTTCTGGCATTTGTTAGATAACAATTGTGCAGTGAGTCAAGTTCTGGCATTTGTTAGATAACAATTGTGCAGTGAGTCAAGTTCTGGCATTTGTTAGATAACAATTGTGCAGTGAGTCAAGTTCTGGCATTTGTCAGATAACAATTATGCAGTGAGTCAAGTTCTGGCATTTGTTAGATAACAATTATGCAGTGAGTCAAGTTCTGGCATCTGTTAGATAACAATTATGCAGTGAGTCGAAGTTCTGGCATTTGTTAGATAACAATTGTGCAGTGAGTCAAGTTCTGGCATTTGTTAGATAACAATTGTGCAGTGAGTCAAGTTCTGGCATCTGTTAGATAACAATTGTGCAGTGAGTCAAGTTCTGGCATTTGTTAGATAACAATTATGCAGTGAGTCAAGTTCTGGCATTATTTGTTAGATAACAATTATGCAGTGAGTCAAGTTCTGGCATTTGTTAGATAACAATTATGCAGTGAGTCAAGTTCTGGCATTTGTTAGATAACAATTATGCAGTGAGTCAAGTTCTGGCATTTGTTAGATAACAATTGTGCAGTGAGTCAAGTTCTGGCATTTGTTAGATAACAATTGTGCAGTGAGTCAAGTTCTGGCATTTGTTAGATAACAATTGTGCAGGCTGTGGAATTAGTTTGATCTGTATAATTATACTGTCAAGGTGTATTTAAACTGTTGTGCTATTATTTAATGCAGAACAATTCTTCATTCCCTTATGTAATATGAAGGAATGCTAGAATATCAGCATCCAAGTTGAACGTTTTCTAAGTTTGCAACAAGTAATGTTGTAATATTTTTGGGCTGGCACTACTGTTTCCTGTACAGTTTTACAGTGAAAAGATTCTGTTCAGCGGAGTTTGGGACAAGGTCGACCACCAAGCAAACACAAAAATGTGAGGGTCAAAGTACAAAAAGACATACTTAATGTCCTCACATATAAACAAGTATCCTTGATTTTCTATTTTCTATTGTGTTGCCCCTGATAGTGTCTCGCTCGTTTCGCATGCTCGCCAATTAATCGACTCATTTACTTGCTAATTTGACAAAATAATATGTAGCACATTTAATAAGGTGTCAGTACAATATGTTCAATTCAAAATCTAATAGTACGAATATTTAGGCAATCACACAGTAATTGAATTTGGATGGTGGTAAGCATAATTTGTAATCACTTGTAAAGACTTGTCTCATATAATAGTTTGCTCTTGTAACTGCTTCTATTCAAAAGTTATTAATGGCTTTTACAATTGCCACCTCTACTTGAATAGAGTTTGTAGTGAAATCACTACATTCAAAATGGACACTACCTAGAAGATGCTATATGTAACATTGTCTTATTCTTTGCTCATCTTTTTCCTGCCATTCATCCATTTAACTCGTCATTATTCCCGAACTCAAGCATGCATAGCCGACTCACACTCTTGAACTTTCTCAGCAACAAGCAGTAACTTCATCCAATCATTTCTCATCGGTGACGTGTTACTGTATATTGCAAAGACGGTTATTAAAATATTGGCCATTCCATTTGTTCTTAGTAAGTTGTGCACTTGTCAAGGCTATTCAATGCTGATTCTTATGAGGCTTAAGAAACTTAATTATGGAGTTTCTAATTTGACAGAGGAGTTTGGGCGTGGGAGCAAATATATGTTGACTGTAGACAATACTAATGCAGTATTCTGGAGGAGGAGCATTCAATTACCTTGGTCTCTAGACCAATGAACTACAACAATAAATGACCAATAAATGACTAGTTATAGTCCATTAATTATTACAAAATCTTAAGTGATACATGAATATTAAGTCAATAGATTGACCTTGGAATAATTGACCCCTATTAAATGGGAATTTGAAAAAAGGGACTAAATAAATAAAGGAGCACTAAAAAGCTGGGAAGGATGTGGGAATTAAATGAGAGATGCATAAGAAAGGTTTTACTATATGAACATACCGAATACTTTCAGTTCTGTTTTTAACTTTTTCTTCTAATTTCCTATATAATAATAATAACCATGAGGCAAAAACAGAATAATAACAAATAATCATTAGGTGTACAATATGTAAAAGTTAAACCATGGGTTCAAGACTGTCCTGATCCCAAGGGCGAAGCATAAGTGATAGTGACCCAGCTAAAGACAAAAAGTATGGTTGCTCTATAATGAGGAAGTCTCAGTGAGGCCAAGCCTTCAATAATGTATTGTCTCATGCTACATTCTATATCACTGCTACAATGAAAAGTCTTGTGAAAAAATAGTTGAGGTTAATGTTTATGAACATATGTTCCTCTTTAGAGCTCTAAATCCACATATATCTTTCCTCAGGGAAACACATTGTCATCAATACAATACAGATTTAAACCAGTTGATGTTATCCTATATCACAGAAAACATACTCAAAAAATTCAGGAAGTGCTTGTAAACGTGGATCATCTCGACCTCCGCCATCACCACTAGTTTTAGTGGGCCTTAGCTTGACTGTGCCTAATAGACTAGAACAAAAACACATACAATAAAATAATGTAATGGATGGCTCATAGCTCATTCTATAGGAACAGAGTAATAGCATTAGATAGTTACATTCAGCCATAGCTATGTCACCAATATTCTAAATAGACAAACTCACACAAGAGAATATATAATAAATGGCATTGAATGAAAGAAACTGAAATAGATACTTGAAGCACCGGCTACCTTAGAATTAGTTTCCCTATTTTGTTTAATTGTTGTTTTGACCTTTATTCTATACAATCCACTTCCTGTACATTGTTCTCTTTTCAGATAGACTTGACTTAGCCTACAAACACTGAGGGCATGGCACCCACTCAGGAGCGGATTTAGGGGGAGGGGGGCTTGACTGGTGTTGTACAAGCCACCCTTTTTTAGCTACTGCATTTCACACCTGTAACTGGAATGTTTTTCTTAATAGTTAAATTTGACCATTATATAAAACTACTTTCATCATTAGCTAAAATGTCTTTGTAGTTAAATTTTTTCTCATAAATTAAATCCACTTTTTCCATGACTAAGTGTACCTATTCACTATGGGTTGGCAAATTATGCTAGCATACGTTTGAACATAACAAGTGATTTCATAAATACTGGCATATGTTAGCATAATTAGGGTAATTATGAGCATAATGAGGTCTTTGGGACTTTTTTAATGAATCTTCAAGCTTACTAAACACCCTCTATATTGATTCTATTTTAAGATTGCAATATTGCTTTCTGTAAGAAATAAAATACTTTCAAATCGAGCATTGTTGCCCATCAGGATGCAGATCAACAGTGGCCATATCAGGATTCTGATTAGTCATGTGTATGTACTGGGATTCTTATAGTTGTGAGTGGTTGAGGTGATCTTCGAACTCTGTTCATGAGCATAGTATGAACATAAAAGGTATCAAGTAGCATAATTGCTAAAATAATGAGTATTAAGAGCATAAAAAAAAAAAAAAAAAGAGAGCGTAATTTGTCAACTCATACTATCCGTTCCTTTTTTTATTCTAGACAAATATTTTTGTAAATATTTTTGTTTTTAGTTTAATTTAGTCACATTATTATGCTAATTATTATACAGATAAATACTAGAATATAAAGTTATAGAAAATACATAGCACCATTTTTCTACAAGTAGCTATAGCTATTTCACCCTATTTTGAAAAGAGCCCCCCCCCCACTTAACAAATCCTAGATCCACCCCTGCCCATGAGTCAACAAAGAATGAATATTATGTGTGGCATTTTTATATCGTATTAGTTGTATACACATGGTGTCAAGTGTGGAGGATTAGTATACTATTCTTAAAGGATTGTCTGTAGAGTACTGAAGAAGAAAATTGAAGGGAACTGAACAATGTGTTGTAGGATCGCTAATGTTGTTCTAGTCTGGCTCAACAAGAGAGAGAAATTCAATTTCAAATTATTTTTTTTTAATTCTCCTTGATATAAGAATTACCTGGCTTTGATATTTGGCAGAAGTTACTGAAGGGCTCCAGAAATCAATATATGATATTTTGAAGGACTTTTGGGATTAAAAAAACAAACAGGAGAATATAAGAGTGGAAAAAATTGGCTCATATATAAATAAATAAATAAATATATACAATATATGTAATATATATATAATACTTATTACATGAGTCAGAGTGTGATATGGCGAAATATTTCAAGATCAGGCTAATTTATTTTCAGGCTGAGTGAAAATAAAGCCTGAGAGTGAAATATCTAGCCATATCACTCTGAAGAGTGTAATAAGTGGTTTATTCCACACTAGATATCTTCACTGAAGTATTTTTTTGGTAACTCATGGTGTAAAGTTAGCCAAAACTCACTAGGGGCTCCCCACAACCCCAGCTGATATTATAGCAGCTTCTCTAACCCAGCTAAGTAGGCTCCACTAGAGTAAAGGTAGTTGTAAAAACCCAGAAAACTTGTACGCCAGGCCCGGCCAGGCCAGGCCAGGCCCGGTTCGGTAATGAGCTTACAGCCATGAGATAACGCCATAAGATATCAACCTAAAAATATCATTGTGAAGATATCTAGGGTGGAATATATATATATATATATATATGACAGTCTATGGGAAAAGGGGGCACTTTACTCAAACCAAAAAAATTGAGTTTTTTATACTAATAAAAAGCTACAAATTATCTCAACTTAGTGCTAAAATACTGGAGGGTAAAACCTTCGACGCGCAGAGAAACTGGCAGTTAACTGGGCTGTATTCAGCAAAGCAATTGAACTACAAATCGAGAAAACATAAATTGAATTTCCACTTCCGGTATAATCAATGTTTCCGTATACTTAACGGCGTACTCTGCATACGCAATTAAATCGTACAACCGCTTTCTAACGGCGACTAACGAAGTTTACGTAGAGTTCTTTTTAGCTTTAAGAGCGTCTCACAGCCTGTCTTGTCGGAATCCTTGGCTACTCTACTCCATGTAGTGGTAAACTTTCAACCAGAGGTAAGCTGTAGATTGCATGCAATATTCTCAAAGCTATGCCGTTTTTTTTTAGCTGCTTGTTTGAAACTCCGCCCATTCCCCGTTTATTGTACTTCGAGAACGAGAGAGAATAAAAAGTAGCTTGTCTTTCCACGGCACGCTTGGTGTCTTTTAAGTTGTTTCGGCATTTGAAATTTGGTATAGACTTAGAGTAAGGGTCACTAAGACTAATTCTGCAAAAAACAAAAATAGGAGAAAGAAAGAATTTTTCCTATGACTTACTTCTGGAGCCTATATCTCAATTTCAATTTTTGCGTGAAGTGCCCCCTTTTCCCATAGACTGTCACACATATATATATATTTATTGCACCTTTTATATTTTTAATTGAATATTTCCGCATCACGCGAGCGTTCTGTATTCTCCCATATTGTACGGTTTATATTGTACGGTACACTACGCATGCGCGTAGCGAGTAAAATCAATGAAAATTGAATTGTAACCGGTTGAGAAAAAATATCAAGGCAGCAATAAATCACTTATCACACTCGTCGTACAATATGGGAATGATATTTTACTCTCACGCCACATTTTCACTCGCCTTTGGCTCGTGAAAATATTTTGCGTGCTCGTAAAATATTTTCCCATATTGTACTCTGACTCGTGCTATAAGTATTATATATTGTGTGATATATATATATTTATTGCAGCTTTGATATTTTTACTTGAATATTTCCGCATCACGCGAGCGTTCTGTATTCTCCCATATTGTACGGTTTATATTGTACGCTATTTGTAGCGCGCGCGTAGCAAGTAAAATCAATGAAAATTGTATTGTAACCGGTTGAGAAAAATTTCAAAGAAGCAATAAATCACTTATCACACTCGTCGTACAATATGGGAATGATATTTTACTCTCACGCCACATTTTCACTCGCCTTTGGCTCGTGAAAATATTTTGCGTGCTCGTAAAATATTTTCCCATATTGTACTCTGACTCGTGCTATAAGTATTATATATATATATATATTATAGTACTTATTACATATCTTATACTGAAATATTTCACTAGCAGTCACTAGCAGGCTAAATTTTTTTCAAAGTGACAATAAATCTTGAGAGTGAAATATCTTGCCATACCACTCTAAGGAGTATATTAAGTGGTTAGATACCTTCACTGCTGTAGTTTGTACTAGGGTTGGTAACTCATGGTGCAAAGTTGGCAGTAGAACTCTCTAGGGGCTCCCAAAACCCCAGCTGATATTTTAGCAGCTGCTCTAACCTAGTTGGCTGAGGAAGGTAGCTATAAAAACACAGAACAACTGGTAACTACAAGTGTAAAGGGCTTGCTCAATACAGTATGAGAACATGAGTTTTGTCACTGGTCACTTACTTAAAAACAACAGTACACTAGATATAGCAACCCAGCCTAGCTTACCCGGTTTCCAGGTATGTACAGCTACCTTCCTCTAGCGAAGCCAGTCATCCAGGTCAGGATTAATAAAAATATGCAAATAGACATAAAAACACATTAGCTGCCTTTACACAGCTTTTTTAGCTACTGCAGCAGTAAGCAAGTCACAATTTATAGTAAGACTAGAAACTGTGAGGTTATTCCTTAGAAATGAATTTTTTTTTTTTCAAGTCAAATCATTAAAAAACTGGCCGTTTTAAATAGCTGGCGACCCTAGTACAAACCGAGGAGAGATATCTAACATTATTTTTTTAAAAACAATTGATTATATTCATCAGAGTGATATGGCAAGCTATTGCACTCTCTGGCTTTATCTTCACTTGTCCCCATCTATAAAAATACATTCAAACTCGCTTGCTCTTGAAACATTCTTCCATACATTCTGATCATGTAATAAGTATTATATATTTCCTCCTGAATGCAATATTGTGATTGAAAAGTGTAGCAGGTAAGGAACTGGTAGATTGATACTTAAATAATATGTAAGTATAAATACAAACAAGTAAAGTATGTAATTAGTTACTGTGAGATTCCATGTGCATGGTAGGAAGAATCTCCACACCAATTTACTTGCATATATAATGTACATAGAAACATATCTAGACTAAACTTTAAATACAAATATCAATAATCGTCTCAGATTTTTCACTATTTGAGAATCACTTGACAATTGAATATTGTTTTCAAAAGTATAAATAGTTTAACTGAAACACACAATCTTACATACAAGTTCATGTCGACGGGTTTTGCCTTATTGCTGGGCCCACCTGACCGTCTAGAAGGAAGATGTCCCAAGTACATGCAAATAAAACAAAATCTACAGTCAATTTATAGTGCATACATCATTTACTTATTGGAGTGCCTATAATAGATATCTGTATATCATTTTTCTCTATAAATAAGTATTCTAGAACATCATTTATCACATTATAGGTACTATCAAATGCTGTATCATCAGCTGTATTTTATTGTACTTAATGCATACAGCAGACCTCAAGCACTACAATGCTTGAATGTTTGGACCATTACATTCCAAATTGTGCGAACAGTATATATACCTTTAGCTTTTTACATACACACACATATACATACATACATACACACATACCTACATACATACCTACATACATAAATACATACATACATACATACATACACTAGTGCACAAATGTGACAGTCTATGGGAAAAGGGGGCACTTCACTCAAACCAAAAAAAATGTGTTTTTTTATGCTAATAAAAATCTACAATTTATCTCAACTTAGTGCTAAAATACTGGAGGGTAAAACCTTCGACGCGCAGAGAAACTGGCAGTTAACTGGGCTGTATTCAGCAAAGCAATTGAACTAGAAATCGAGGAAACATAAATTGAATTTCCACTTCCGGTATAATTAATGCTTCCATATACTTAATGCTTCCATATACTTAATGGCGTACTCCGCATACGCAATTAAATCATACAGCCGCTTTTTAACGGCGACTAACGAAGTTTGCGTAGAGTTCTTTTTAGCTTTCAGAGCGTTTCACAGCCTGCCTTGTTGAAATCCTTGGCTACTCTACTCCATGTAGTGGTAAACTTTCAACCAGAGGTAAGCTGTAGATTGCATGCACTATTCTCAAAGCTATGCCGTTTTTTTTTTTAGCTGCTTGTTTGAAACTCCGCCCATTCCCCGTTTATTGTACTTCGAGAACTAGAGAGAATAAAAAGTAGCTTGTCTTTCCACGGCACGCTTGGGGTCTTTTAAGTTGTTTCAGCATTTGAAATTTGGCGTAGACTTAGAGTAAGGGTCACTAAGACTAATTCTGCAAAAAACAAAAATAGGAGAAAGAAAGAATTTTTCCTATGACTTACTTCTGGAGCCTATATCTCAATTTCAATTTTCTCAATTTCAAATTTTTGCGTGAAGTAGTGCCCCCTTTTCCCGTAGACTGTCACAAATGTTGAGCGAACCTATATAGTCCATGGCCAGACAAGATACTGGTACCATCTGGGGGGGGAGGGGGGGCAAACTTTCATTAAGTTTTTTGAATAGGCCAATATCAGTAGTACATTTTGACATATTATGATAACCTAAGATACAAGGTAGCTAAATATTAGTTATCAGCCTAATAAAAAATGCTTCTTCGGGAAAAAAAATCTCCATGGTTTTCACACTTCTCTTTGAGTTTGGTTGTGAATTTCACACTTTTCCTGAAATATGCACAGTCATGTTCTCACTTCTGGCTAGAATGTTCTACAGCTGATATCTGGCATGAACACAGGAGAAGAAAGTATTGGCTGTCCTACAAAGCGGCCACGGTTAGAGTGCATCATTCATTGCTGTGATGATGAAGAAGGCTCAAGATTGGTGTCCCCACAAAGTTTAGATTCGTGGAATTCTCTAGTTAATGCTGCCAGAATAATAAAACATGCTCCAATTCTAGACCTGATGAAAGAATTAGCTGAAGAAGAAATCCCATCCATCTACTACCATAGGAAATGTCGCAGCATTTTTACTATGAAGAAGCTCCTTGAAACCATCACAAAAAAGGAAGACAAAGCTGGTGAATCTGAGGACTCTGAAGTTGCTACTAGCTTAAGACAGTCCTCCAGGCAAGTGCCACACTCATGTTCTACAGTTTATGATGTGAAGTGTATCTTCTGCCAGAAAAATATAAAATTTATCAGAGGACAGAAAACTCGGGACGGCAGCATCAGAAATGCAGCTATAAAGAAAATGGATGGCAGAATGCTTGCTATTGTCAGCAGGGATCTTGTGGCAGCCGAAGGTCACTATCACAGGTCTTGTTACAGATCATATACAAGACAGGAGAAAGTCACTGGCAGTGGAAGACATGCAGAAGACAGTGCAGATGAATTAGAAAGCACTGAGTTACTCATATGATGAATTGTTCGTGTTCATCAGAAATGAACTATTTGCCAATCCTAAAATTGTAGCAATGTCTGACCTTACATCCCATTTTGTTACAGCTATGAGAACTTGTGGCATTGATCAAGTGAAAGAGTCTTCAAAAAAGCACCTCCGCCGAAAGCTAGAAAGTGTATTTGGTCAGGCTCTACATATCTGCTCTGATGAGAAGGGAAAACTCTTCTTGTATCCTGACAACCTATCAATCACTGCACTTGCCCAGTCCAACATAGCACTGACAACAGAGCTGCAATCACTGAAATCCCTTACGCACAACAATGCCATAACCACTGCAGCTTTGAAGATTAGAGCAGACTTAGAGCAGCATGAATTTCCACAAGCTTGGCCACCACATATAGCAGAAGGAGAAGAAAATGCATTTAATTTTCCTGAGTCTGTCACACTTTTCCTGCAACATCTGCTAGCAGGTTCCAATGGAAACAAGTACAGAGCAAAGCTTCATGACAAGACTCTTTATGTGACTTGTGAGGAGGCTTGCTCCAGAATGACAGCAGAAAATTGGTTTGAAGTTGAAGAGCTCAGATCAAACCAAGAAGAAGCTGACACAAGGCTTATTTTGCATGCACTTCATGCATCAAAGACAGGATCTCAAGCTGTAATTGTAACAGCAGAAGATACAGATGTTAAGATTATTTTCCTTGCCTTTAGCAGGAATATCCGATGCGGTTTGTATCAGAAATGTGGAACCAAGAATCGAACAAGATTCATTGACATCACTGCAACTGGATATAAATTTAAATTCTGATAATGGTAGAATTTTACTTTTACTTGAGGCTAAAACACTAGCTAGTGAGATAAAAGAAATTTATTAATATGTGAGTGGGTCTAAGAAAAGGGACCTTATGGCGCAACCAAAAAAATTGAGTTTTTTTAAGCTAATAAAAAGCTACAATTTATCTCAACTTAGTGCTAAAATACTGGAGGGTAAAACATTCGACGCGCAGAGAAACTGGCAGTTGAACTGGGCTGTATTCAGCAAAGCAATTGAACTAGAAATCGAGAAAAACACAAATTGAATTTCCACTTTTGGTATAGTTACGTTCCCGTATACTTAACAGCGTAGTCTGCATATGCAATTAAATCGTGCAGCCACTTTTTAATGGCGACTAACGAAGTTTTGCGTAGAGTTCTTTTTAGCTTTCAGAGCGTCTCACAGCCTGTCTTGTCAGAATCCTTGGCTACTCTACTCAATGTAGCAGTAAACTTTCAGCCAGAGGTAAGCTGTAGAGTGCATGCAATAGTCTCAAACCTATTCCTTTTTTTTTTAGCTGCTTGTTTGAAACTCCGCTCATTCCCCGTTTATTGTACTTCGAGAACGAGAGAGAACAAAAAGTAGCCTGTCTTTCCAAGACATGTTTGGGGTTTTTCAGTTGTTTTGACATTTGAAATTTGGCATAGACATAGAGTAAGGGTCACTAAGACTAATTCTGCAAAAAACAAAATTAGGAGAAAGAAAGAATTTTTCCGATGACTTACTTCTGGAACCTATATCTCAATTTCAATTTTTACGCCGTAAGGTCCCTTTTCCCAGACCCGCTCACATAACTTTATAAGTTCAGTAGTTCCATTTTAACATTACAAGTATATATCCATACCTTACCTGTAATGTCAGGAGTAATAATTGTTACTGCAATACAACTTTAGCTGTTCTTAAGTGAAGTCTTGAAAATAGGCTTTGTTTTATCTATAAGTAGCATATGCATACAGCTGTTGACCATTAATTTTAGCTGACAAATACAAAAGTACTTTCTTACTTCAATCAGTAAATAGTATCCTCTTTAGAAACTCTATAATAAAACTTGTTTACTGCAGTAGTATCACAAGAAACTGGGGGCAAACCAAAAAAGCTGTGTTTTTATGAGAAAAAAGGAACTGCACGTAGTGTGTAAGGGGCATACATACAATCCATACATATACATTGAACATATACCAGATTTTCAATTGTCCACCCCTAACAGTATCTCACTCACTTGATAATAAATACATATATACATATATGCATGCACCAAGACAGACAGACAGACAGACAGACAGACAGACAGACAGACAGACAGACAGACAGACAGGCAGGCAGACAGACAGACAGACAGACAGACAGACAGGCAGGCAGGCAGGCAGACAGACAGACAGACAGACAGACAGACAGACAGACAGACAGACAGACAGACAGATAGACAGACAGACAATACATTGTAACCACAGTAAGTGCAATATTGTTCACTAGCTAAACAATCTGAATTGCTTTGCTTGCAAAGAAAAAAAACTAGTAAAACTTAACTTTGGAGAGCAAGAAATAAGCTTAGAGTGTAAAACAAGAAGAATTTAAAAAAAAAATCTACAGGAAGAAAATTATATCTGCACTGTAATCAAACCCGGGTCTATATAACTGTATTCACAAAGATCACCACAACTGAGAGGGTCCAAGTAGAATTTTAATACCTCATTTCAGCCACAATTACCACAGTCAATGCTCAGTGATTTTAAAAAAAAATGTTTCATATTGTTTTCATGTTTATTTTTCTGTTTTAACTAATATTAAAGGACTAACACATGTATATTTTATGCTTTCAAATTATTGGCATTAATTCTGTTTATTAAGGCCTTGCTTACAGAGCTGGAATAGGCCAGATAGTTATGTGAAAGAAACAACCTGTGCTCCTGCAGTCATTTTCTGTACAGTTCATATCACTTTATTGTAATATACATCTATGGTAGTTCGTACTGTGTCTTATTTAATATTACAAAATGCCAATTATGCTTCTTGAATTCCATTACATCAATATTCTAAAGAATGTGATACATGTAGTTTTGCTGGTAATAGGAGTAGCATAAGATATAATCATTCAATACAAAACCTGAATTTACCACTAATAGCTTACATCATAGCAGGAGAAGGATGGACAGGAGGAGGAGGAGGAGGAGGAGGAGGAGCATTGACAATAGAAGGAATTTCCTGCTCCGGCTCAGAAAACTCAGATGATGAAGACTCACCAGACTCTGACTGTTCGTCATAATCTTCAAAATCTTCAGAACCAGGTTGCGATTGGTAATATGGATCTGAGGGTTGGCCTGTACTCTCCCTGGAAGCCTCTTGTGGATCACTTACAAAAAACAGACCAAAATCAGTATATACCCTGGCTAACTCGTAACAACTGTATCAATATCCCTAGGCTGACAATAGTTATACAAGTGAGTTAATAAAGCTATATTTTCTTTCCTTCCATAGCACACCCTATTGAGGCTATGCAAAATATTCAGCAAAATAGTATTAAATAGAAGAGGAGGGATGCTTCAATTACAAAGCAGTGGTATAGGAAGATGTTTCGTTATGGGCGGGGGGAGGGGGGGCCCAAAGTTATGTTTTAAAAGTGTTAGCATAAGAAATCATCTCATTAGTTTATGCCCCAAAATTATGAGGGGGGAGGGGGGGGGGGGCTAGCCCCCACTGACTGCTTCTAAATGAACCTCAGCTATTAGAATGGATTTTGTATTTTAAAAGTATTGTCTTTGGTCTTTGCTGTGGAGCCAGGGCCTGGTGTCAAGACAGACGCTTAATTAATTTAATGTCATGTGAATATTGGTGTTATATAAGTCGTGTTTTTGCCGAGTTGTATTTTCTTTTACTGTACAGTCTGGTG
>WLWD01002853.1_pt1 | contig 75099 bp, 51 predicted proteins | sample 6712731 | NCBI WGS metagenome assembly WLWD01 (sample SAMN12718690, study PRJNA576275) | sponge metagenome | isolation source: marine sponge | host: Mycale hentscheli | place: New Zealand: South Island, Marlborough, Capsize Point | collected 2014-11-01
TCACTTTGTAGTATTTTGAACAACTAAAAAAATGCTATCCAAATTTTATTGTCTGAATAATTATGTTCCTATTATAGAAAAGATGTGGCTGTAAGAAAAAAGGACAAGTATGTGGAGCTGGATGTCACTCTGAGGGTGTCATCCTCACCTCAAGTCAACAACACCGCAATAAGTGGGGAAACTACTCGAAAGAATTGGGACCCAGAAAAGTAGAATTGAAAGCTGGAAACGTAAACTTAGGAGCTCCCAAGAGTGTGATTTATCTAGGCTCCTATACAACCTATGATGTTTCTGAATCTAACGCCGCTTCATAGGTGTAGCAGCCTGTCATGGATTGGTCAGGCGAACATTGTGTCATGTTTTTATAAGTATATCTGATTTATGAACAATGCAATAATAAAAACTTTAAAAGTAGTGGGAAAAAAAGTTAAAATTTAGGAAATTATGAATAATATACCCATAATATAGTTCTGGTTCAGGCACTCCTGTGCCCTTAATTCTTGGTGTCTGTGGGCACCCTTTGCAATGTCCGAGCATCTCCTCTTTTCCTTGTTGTTGTTGTCTTCTTCATATGGGCTCTATCCCCACACATACCATAAAGTGCCACTAGACATCAAACATTGAGTATGTATACTTAGCATACCAGCAGTTGCTACAGACAGTGACTGCCATCCTCAAAACACACACATACACACACCACCAATTACACATGTGTATGCACATAAACACACTTAACTACAACTTACATAATGCATACACAAGTTGACACCTCCACTTGCATCCAATGATGGCATCGTTACTCTGAAAGTAAAAACAATTACCACATTGTAGCTAAATATATTTTAGAGATATGAAACATTTCCATGAGCAATAGCTGGCTCCCCAAGTGTTAGTGTGGACATTAAGACATGCTTGTTTGATATTCAGTGGCAAGTCTGCTGGTCTATATTTATTATTTAAAGCATAGCTAGCATCCACCAGCAGGGAAGTTTCATACTTTACATTGTCAGAGAGCCTTCTATGGAATGCAAACCCAACACCAGCTACTTGATATGCACAGAGGTGAGCTGACCCAGTTACCATTTACAAGTGCAGAATGAATCATGCAGAATGAAATTGACTTGCAACGAGCATTGCTATCAGGCTTTGCCAATAGTCTAATACTGGAATAGAGTATTGGCAAGTAGGTTGATAATCATTATAAGGACAAAGAGCAGGAGTGGGAAAGTAGTGGGGGAAAAAAGTTAAAATTTAGGAAATTTATCTTTTCTACAGTCACTCTTGCAGCAAAATTCATTAGCTATAAAGTTTAAGTTTAAATTATCAGTGAAATCTTGATGCACATGCATCACCATCACCAAATTCAATCGCTCCTGCAACATAGTAGATCGTAGATATGTTTTTATACGACACAAATGATCTCTCACTAATAGAATTAGTAGCTGGAACCCGACAAAGTGCGAGCTACTCTTATTACTTGAGAAAATAGGCTTTTTACAGCAACTGACATGTCTTTTAGTAGTTGAATGATATCTGCAATTCCAATGTCTTCCTTAATACTGTAGTTACTGTGGAAGCAGGATAGCTGAGCCTCAAGTATGCTCCTGTTGAAGTCATCATGATATAGATCAAACAAGTCATCATTCTCACTACCTGTATCACCTCTGATCAAAAGCCGATTCTGGATGCAGGAAGTTGTGGCATCTAAAGCTTCAAAATATATTGCACGGTAATGGTCTTCAGGAGAAGAATGATAATTCCCAGTGCTACTGTGATCATCAAATCGTTGCGGTGCTCTTCTTTTCCTTAGCAGTCGGGGTTCATCAATGCCAATTTCCTCTGCTTCTTTCTTAATCTTTTGCCACCACTGTTTGTAGTTTTCTTCAGTTCGTATTGACTGTAAAAAAATAGCAAGAAAACTTAAAGAGTTGGCATATTCAACCACTGCACTATGTATAATTAATTATATTATTTATCAAGCTATATGTTTACCTGCAGGGTGGAAACGGTCATTTTGGCAATGACCTGTCCCTCAGATGCACTCATCTTGGTCTTCTGTAATGTTTTACTCAAGTTGTCAGTGTGTTTCAGGATAATTAGAACAAGATTGACTCCAAAAAAGTATTCAAATTTCCTCATTTGACTGCTGACTCCATTTTACTCTAGCTCGAGTTTCGGAATCTAGACATTCTTCCAATATAGTTTCCCATAATTCCAATAGTTGTCATGAATGCTTTGAAAAGTTTCATTACGCACCGTCTAATGAGTTGGGCACAAGATACGAAAACCCATAATATCAGGTGAAATATCAGTTTTTTTACTTTTTTAAACATAAATTGACGTTTAGGGGAATACTTGGTAAGACTTAATCTCAATGTCGCGGACAATGCTATGATGGTGGTATCACCATCATGTTGATCCTGATCTTGAAGTACATGAGGAATTTATTGGTCTATATTTATGTCCTAGCATCAAAGCAGACACTATTATATCAGTTTTGAAAGATGTCTTAAAGCTTGAACAAGCATCCCTTCGTAATGAAAGATTCCTCTCTCTTGCTACTAAGACCAGCCATAGCTACTGATTAAACCACTCTCCCCTGAAACATCTCTTTTCTCCTTTTGTTCCAAAAGAACGTAAAGGAAAAGAATATTTCTTAGGATGATTTGGGCCTTGAACTCCAGATATAAAAATTCGTTGTTTCCGATCCTCCATTTTATACCACTTCGTTGAGCTAGAAGCTGCTTTTTTTCTTGCCGTGCGCGCGCGGTATTATTCTTCTTTTTTTTAATGTAATTCAAAAAATCTATTCTTTAACAGAAAACTCAACGAAACATAACTAAAACTAAAGAGTTCAGGCAATAATTGTTTACTGTTGGAGTGTCTCAGGTCAGTAAACGTTTATTATTAGCTTTTTTCTTTCTTTTTTCTTTTTTTTTCCTCATCTGGTCAATAATTGGTCCGGCAGCCGCCGGTCCACCGGACCGGCGGCTACGCCTATGAGCTTGGACAAAAGCTTACTTTAAATTAGTAACTGGGATTTCTGGACTGACCAACAATCCAAGCCATTATTATTATTGGCTTGGAATGTATCCTACAAGTACAGTATGGAGCAACACATTCAGTTTAGTAAAACTTCAATGGAAGAAGACACTTTCAAATTGTATTTCCATGGCCGTTTTTGTGAGAGTAACGTTTCCGCTTATACCTATGCAGGCTCTGCACTTTATTTGTGTGGTGCCTATATTACAGGAAGCTAGTCTATTTAATAGAACTAGATACCCTGATAGCTAGCCAGGTGTAGCAACTTTCAGAGAACTTAGTAGAATAAAATCATAATATTTCGGCTTGTGGAGCCTTCTAGTGGTTACTGAACTGAATGAGGGTGACTGTACAAGGAACTTTATATAAACAGATGATACAGAACATGAGATCATTGTGTAGTCTAGTGGGGCACAGCCCCTGGGAATGTTAGTTGGCCGAAATATTATGGTTTTATTCTACTAAATTCTCTGAAAGTTGCTACACCTGGCTAGCTATCTGGCCAGGGTAGCTAGTTCTATTAAATAGTCTAGCTGCCTGTAATATCTTGACTTCTGAAACTACATTTGCCACAAGATTATTATAACACTTATTGTGCATTTTCTGTGTGATTTTTAAACTCTCTTTATAGTATTTTAAACTCACTTTGTGGTACAAAAATATTCCATCCCCTCCTTCCTCCACCTCCAGATGATTAGAGGGGAATAGCTTAATATAGCTAACACAGTGGAATGACATTCTTTTAATTTATGGCTGTTATATGGGATAACTATATGGATTTTATATTATTGATTTCCAAGCAGCACTAAGTACTTGAGGGGGGTGGGGTTTGTTATGGCTGATAGTGTGGTCATGCTCCATGGTAAGGGTGTTTTCAAGTCTCAACCTTCATTTTAGGAAATTTCCTGTGGTTTAACATTATCTTGAACCCTTCACCACAGGTATGGGTGGTAACTGGGAGGAGAGGGGGCTAGCTAATATGTTTTACTATTAAAAGTAGTCAAGTGAGCAACTTAAAAAAAGATTATAACTAAGTATGTGGATGGGAATGTATCATTTTAGCTCCTCCTCTCCTTTTTCCAGAGTACTAGTCTATACCAATGCTTTATATGGTTTTTTAATATTATTTTGTTAGATTAGCTATTACTACGATTGGTTTATAAGTAATGAGCTGCACATGGTTAGTGGCGAGTGTGTGATGAAGAACAATAATAGCATATTATTTGGTGTAAAAAGACAACAACAACGACAACAGCAAAACAAGACTGAATCCAGATATACAAGATTAGGCCCTGCTCCATTATGCTAGCAGTTTCCCTGCTATTGTTGCTGTTAGTCACCATAGTGGAACACTTGTAAAAAAATAATAGACATAATAATGGTGAATAGGGTGCATGTTACTGATCATCTTGATGAAGGTGTGATATCCCTTACTAACCAACATACAAATTATGCCAAGGCAAGTGTGAAGCCAAAAGAAATGATAATTTATTAGAGGTAGTAGTCCCATAAAATTAGAGGAACAGCAGTGCATTCTTGATAACGTTGATGTGTTTTTTCCCCTGAATTCTCACATTATTAATCAATTAAAACTTGGACTACCACAGTATTACCTGCAGCAGAGAATACTTTCCCACTTTGGACTCGTGAAGAATGAAGTAAACAAGCAAAATGAATGGGTTGAAGAATATTTGCTCATTGATTCCACTAATGCAGGCACATTACTTTCTCTCGTTAGCTCTATTTCACAGCTAACTACAATTGCCTTATTGGTATGGTTACCCAGTGTCATCTTACTAATTATTAATGACTTGCAACAGTGAAAGGTGGGTTCACATGTGGCTGCCTTGCCTTGCACACAGTGGTCACAGTATTCTAAGTTTTTCATTGTCTCTAATCTGCATTGGTGATATGTGGGCTACATCTATATTGAACTTTATTTATATTTATTAACTGAACTACAGGTCTTTAAGTACAATGCCAACAATAGTAATTAGTTTCAGGTCTTCCAGATAAACTATAGTGTTCAATACAGCTATAGCTAGTTACATGTTCAAAATAATTTCATTATTTTTTAATAATTTGAATTATTACTTTAATCACAACCAATGAGTAGAGAATCACTTTGTAGTATTTTGAACAACTAAAAAAATGCTATCCAAATTTTATTGTCTGAATATTATGTTCCTATTATAGAAAAGATGTGGCTGTAAGAAAAAAGGACAAGTATGTGGAGCTGGATGTCACTCTGAGGGTGTCATCCTCACCTCGGGTCAACAACACCGCATTAAGTGGGGAAACCACTCGAAAGAATTGGGACCCAGAAAAGTAGAATTGAAAGCTGGAAAGGTAAACTTAGGAGCTCCCAAGAGTGTGATTTATCTAGGCTCCTATACAACCTATGATGTTTCTGAATCTAACGCCGCTTGGATAAAAGCTTACTCTAAATTAGTAACTGGGATTTCTGGATTGACCAGTAATCCAAGCCATTATTATTATTGGTTTGGAATGTACCTACAAGTACAGTATGGAGCAACACATTTAGTTTAGTAAAATCTTCAATGGAAGAACACACTTTCAAATTGTATTTCCATGGCCAATATTGCGAGAGTAATGTTTACGCTTACACCTACGCAGGCTCTCGCACAATTTATTTGTGTGGTGCCTATATTTCAGCTCCAGATAGTGGAGTTGATACCAAGTTTGGAATTCTTGTCCATGAGATGACTCATGCTGTTGTGGCCACTAGGGATATAGCTTATGGACGACGATATGCTCGATTTCTTGCACAGTCCTACCCTTCCCTGGTAGTTGAGAATGCAGACAATTATGAATACTATGTGGAGACTTTGTGGTAATGTATGAAGTCTTTCATCATTACAAATAACTGATTCCTATTGTGTGAAAACCCATTTCCCCCCTTGTATTAGATTTGGAAGTAAGTAGACATTTTTCAGCTTATTTCTAATTATGTTTTGTTTGTTGTATTATTTTTTTCATTTAGAAGTTGATTAAAAATATAGGTTAGCCTATCTGTGAATTATGGAAAGCATTCTTACTGTCAGAATGTCTGCTCCATAGATTAGCTACAGTAAAACTTCTATTAACGACCACTCCGAGAAGCGGCCGACCTCTATGGAGAGACCAAATCACGCGCCCCTGATTGCAACTACAACAAATGTAGTGCATTTAGAACCTCCGAGAAGAAACCACCTCTTATTTCCGACCAGCGACCAATTTCTCGGTCCCATCTTGCTCAAAAGAATTACATTCGCCCCTCTACGAGCGACCAGAGATCACACCTATTGAAAATTTGAGAAATTTCGGTCGGTCACGCCTAAGCTATAAAAAAAAGAAAGTATACTACACTACTACAGTATCCGGGGACAAAAGGTCTTCACTAAATTCCCGCTGAAAATTTGATGCTTCTATTTAATCAGAACAAAAGTGCAGGAAATAATATTCACAGGACAGCAAGTGCTACTAGGAAAAATCACCTGGCTTGCTACCAAAATAAAGACTGGTGTAGTTCGTTGCAAATATCCCTCAAACAATAAAACATTTTTTTTTTTACAGAAAAACGTATCTCCAGTGGCAGCATATCCTTATCAAAGTAGATAATATTGTGGTGGAGAAATAGCCAAGTTAACTACCAGTAGAGCCATAAGAAGGCAATTGAGACTTAAGAAGAAAAACTTTCTTGTAAGATGCTTGTCATCAGGACACCTTTCAGATAACCACAACAAGACATGCATCAATTAATGAATGTATGTTTAATTAAATTTTTCCTAACTCTTTATCACAATTTACAAAAGAACCTCTGAGAAACGACCAACCTCTGAAAAGAGACCAAAAGTCCTGTCCCCAATTTGGTTACTATTTGGAAGTTTTACTGTAATTATACAAACATGCTACATAATGACTACAATGGTGCAATACACAGGGGCCAGCAGTAATATTGCCAAGGGAAGCATTAAAGGTTTAACTGATACTTTCATTAATGTTCTATGATAACTTGGAAAATGAAGGTACAAAGTCTTACAGTGGGTGTGGTCTTATAAAAACCTGGGTGAGGTGATAGCCTGCCTGCCTCATCATGTGCTTAGCCTATGATACATGATAGAGTGTTGTAATGGGGACAATAAAAACAGACAAAATATGATCTCATTTAGTTAATTTTCATTAGAAGTGTTTTTGCTTGTCCAGTATTATAGAGAATCTTTGTGGGGATTTCTCAAAGGGCGGACAGGTGCTGGCTCTGGTAGCAACATTTGTAGTGGTTGTGTAAGGTTACAGCTCCTTTGGCACAACAGAGACCTTTGCTATTACTAATAATAATAATAATAACAATAATAATAATAATAATAAAAATAATAATAATAAAAGTAATAACAGTAATTATAGTAATAATAATGATAATAATAACTAATAGTAAGGACAATAATAACAATAATATTATTAATAATAATAACAATAATAACAACAATAGTAACAATAATTGTGTGGGTTCCCCACACAACCGCCATTGATGCCTGCACTCTACTGTGTACTGTGTACTTTCTGGTGCATGTGAACTGAGCTGGACTCTCACACTTCATTCATTGTGTGTTTGTGTGTTTGTTTGGTGTGTTTGGTTTTTCATGCACCTGCCTGCAATTTTTGGTTTTGTTCAAGTGCTGTTCTGTCTAAGTTTGAATTATACCAACCTAAGACTAACTTACTTAACTTTCCATAGCTACTCTTAGCTATCTGTTTCTCAACACTGTTGGGTGGTCCTTCTCTTCTATTACTTGAGCTCAGGGATTTACACCCCTGAACATAATAATTATAAAATAACATAATAATAATAATAATAATAATAATAATAAATAATAATAATAGTAACAATAACAACAATAATAATAATAATAATAATAATAATAATAATAATAATAATAATAATAATAATAATAATAGTAAATTAGTGATGTGCTTAGCACAAATATTGAGGGAGCCTGCCTAGTTATAAGGCTACATAAACTACAGTATTATACTTTAGCTTAGTTCATGCAAAAAAGTAATATTACCACTAATATTACCAAACAAAATTACTCTCTTAACTCACTTTCCTGAATAGTAGTAAATCTGTACTATCCAATTTAAGCCACTTTGACTACCTCAATTATAACTGGCAAACAAGCTCCATGCAAGCTCTACCAAAAAAAAACATACCTATGGTTATTTCTGTAATTTTTTGTCAAATTATGGAACTACCACTTATATATCAGGGGCACTTGACATCCAACAAGCAGCATTTAGCTGCGCTGAATAACGACGCAAAGTCTTGAAATTACGTCTGGTAAAGGGTTTTCAATGTCATAGTAACCAGTCACATTAACTTTCTGGGATTTGAAAAACAAGTTTTTCGCAGGAATTGTCTCACAATTTGGAGCCTAAGCTTCAGGTTAATTCTCAACCTCTCAAAAAAGGCACCCGTGTTGGCATTAAGGGGAATACTACCAAAAATACATGTACTAGTGATGTGCTTGAGCACTAATATCAAATAAACCTGCATTGTTAAGTTACATAAAACTACAGTATGTTGCATAATATACTTCCGCTTGGTTCATGCACTAAAGTATATAGAAGTTGACTGTAGGAGCCGGACTCTTACATGGAGAATGAACTCCTTAATCGTTTACTGTTATCTTGTTTCAGCTTAACTCATGCACATCATTGTTTTCTGTTATTCTTTTATCACTCCATTATCAACATTAGCACCACTGACTATGTTCTAGGACTTTCTCTTCTTGCATGTGCTCTGTGTGTTGCCTGTTTTCTATTGGTCAGTTCAAAGTCATGTGTTTCTCTGGTGATCTCAGAGGCTTGGCCTATATAGGCATGACCCTCTGAGTTCTCCAGGTCTTTTTCCAGTCTGACATCTGAACACTCATTTATAACTCTTCTGTGTGAACTGGTACGGGTTTAGTGAAGTCCTAGTACATGAGATACAGTGATAGACTGGGAAGAGAACTGTGGCGGCTACCTTTACTATACAGCAGAACTGCACACTCAACATTTGGTGGCAGCGGTATTTGAACATTGCCATTGAAGGCCTAGAGTACAGAAGGTATCAGTACGTGTTGGAGTTGCTCTATACGACTTCAGAAGTGGCAACTGAATCGGTGACGAGTTGACATCGAATTGGAACTAATTCTTCAAACAAGACTTTATTTTGTTTCATTTCTTTGAATTATTATTTTTGCACTTTATTCATCTCCCTATTCTTTTTTTTGTGTTGCATCCAGGATACTGAGGAAGGATCCTTGAGAGGGTAGGATGGCAACTGGCAATGAGGCAAGAAGACATTTATCAAGAAAGTCTATCCTAGGGATTCATGAAATGTTCCCGGCAAAACAAATAGGACAAGCTAGTGGGCAGCAGGATATTCAAGACCATTCTCTAACTCCTGGGCATGGTATGTCAACTGAACAAAAGTTAGAATTGACCCCATTGGTTGATTATGATATACCATTTGAGAATAAGGATAAAGGGTACGATAGGGAACATCTTCAGAGAGATACCAAAGGTAGAGTAGACCCTAATGTTAGAGTCATGGCAGAAGCTTTTGCTCATGCCATGGACTTGAGAGATAAGAGAAAATATGAAGAGAGTACCAACTTAGGATGTGAGAGGGAGGAGTATTTCAGAAAGCAGAGAGATTATGAGAAAGAGAAGTATGTTATTCAGACTATTCAGAAATATACCCAAGGTATGGATCTTGCCTCATACATACAGGAGTTTGAGGAAACCATGAGAAGGGAAGATATTATTAAGACAAAGTGGGATGATTTACTAAAGCAAGTGTTAACAGGACAAGTGTGGCAGGACTGGGTGGATCACAAAGGTGATGGTAGTTCTGAGGCATATGATGTGTGCAAAGCAGTTGTATTAGAGTTACATGAGGAATCTATGCTTTCTTGTATTAAGAATGTTTTTGCCTTTAAGAAAAAGGGGGATTCCTTTAGTGCCAGGCTGTCATTAGCTAGGGAAAGAATGCTGAGGGGTGCTAGAACCTTAAAGGATGCTCAAGATAAAATTGATATGTGGATTGTATTGTCCTCTTATAGTGAGGACTATATGGCTGCTGTGTTGAGAGATAACCCCCATAGTGCTAGTGAGTTAGCAACCTCTATCCACAGATACATGGAATTGCATCCTGAAGGTGGTAGGCGGACTTTCAGCCAAGGCAGGGGTAACCTTTATAATGGAAACCCATACCAGGGTCAGTCTGACCATTACAGAACCCCGACCACTTATCCTCAAAAGCAGTACCACAATCCCCAAAACATTGGTCAACCAAACCCACCAAGACAGTTTCACAGGCAATATTCGCAAAATAATTTAAAGGATGAGCACCAAAATTATTCAGTCAGGGGTGAACAACAACACTTGTTTACATTACATGTTTCCTGTGTCATGAACAAGGTCACAAGGCTAATTTCTGCCCTAGGAAGGGAAAGAGTTTTCCCCAGAATGAGAACCCGAAGAGGAATGTTAGGAGGTTATTTCAATTGTCTCCTGGTAGTAAGAAGGTACCCAATATTGTTACAGGATGTGTGAATGGGATAAAAACTACCTTTATGTTAGATTCTGCAGCTGACATGACTGTTGTGAACAGGAATTTAATCAGGGAAGATCAATTGACTGGGGATAAAGTCACCTTACAGGGCTATGCCCCAGGCATGTCACTTACATTTCCAGTGGCTTGTGTTGTCATCCATTCTAGTGATCTGTCCTTCCCTATGACAGTTGCAGCTGTTGACATTCTTGATGACAATGATGGTGGTCTTATTGGTACTGATGTTGATTTAGATGTCTTTCAAGCCCTTATGAAACAAGCATCCCTAACTAAAATGCATGCTAAGAGTGGGTGGAGTATTAGGGTTACGAGAGCCCAGCAGAGAAAATGGGATAAGGAAGAGAAACTGATGAGAAGACAGGAAGCCTTAGATAAAGCCACACCCAAACCCATGACTGACTGTGAGATTTCTGAGTTACCTGAGGTGGACAGTCCTGTTGATGTGACACAGAATGAAAATGCTAATAATTTCGTGAACATACACCATGAGGTCGGGAGTACTGTTGGGAGTACTGTTGCTGGGGAGGTTGAGGAGTCTGAGCAGAACTTAGGTATTGATAGTTTAGGCTTGGAGAGCTTAGGCTTGGAGAGTATAGGTCACTCAAGAGAGGTAGAATGGATGAGGAATATAGATGTGGAAGGGTTGAGTGATCATGATGTTGGTACTCCCACCTCATTAGAGGTTGTTTGCAAGGCTGCCGATGAGTCGGCTGATCCTGTTCAGAGGTGTTTATCTGAGTTGGAATGTCCTGGGCAACTAGTATCCATACCTTTCAAGGAATCATTTACTCAGGAGACTAAGTCTGACTCCACCTTGAGGAAATACAGGGGCTGGGCCAATAAGAGGGAGAATAATTTTCTATGGGAAAATGGTCTCTTAAAGAAAGACACATTTGGGCCAGATGGACAATCTTGCAGTGTAGTTGTTGTTCCCAAGAAGTTTAGAGAGGAAATTATGAGAATTGCCCATGATAATTTTGGTCATTCCAGTGACAAAAGAACGAAGTCTATTATTAGTAGCAAGACTGTATGGCCTTTCATGATGAAAGATATTAAAGCTTGGTGTAAATGTTGTAAGATATGCCAACGGCACAGTAAAACTAAACCTGCTAGGGCCCCAATGCATGAGGTTCCAGTACTTACTGAACCCTTTGAACAGGTTGCTGTTGACCTAGTTGGGCCCTTTCCTAGAAGCAGATCTGGTCACAAGTATCTTTTGACTATGGTCGATATGGCCTCTAGGTATCCTGAGGCCTTGCCTCTCAAAAGCATTACTGCTGAAGAGGTGGCTGAGGGTATGGCGGAATTATTCTGCAGACATGGGATTCCCAGAGCAATTCTCAGTGATCAGGGAAAACAGTTTGAAAGTGAGCTCTTTAACCAATTGTGTACAAAACTTAAGATTAACAAATTTAGATCATCTCCTTATCATCCACAAAGTAATGGCATAGTCGAGAGATTTCATGGTACTCTTATACCCATGCTCAGAAAGGCTTTAAAGGGTGGTAAGGATTGGCCTAAACAGCTCAAGTATTGTCTTTTTGCTATAAGATCCACTCCCAATAGAAGCACTGGCTTCTCACCATTTCAGGTTTTATTAGCAAGAGATGCCAGATCCCCACTTGACTTGGTACTTGATGAGCTTGAACAGACTAATTCTGAGCCAGTTGATGTGTGTGCATGGATCAAGAATTTGAATGATCATCTTGAGATTATCAGGGACTATGTTAGGGCTAACAGTCTTAGTGCTAGGGACGAAAGGAAATATCAGCATGACAAAGGCACTAAAGTTAGAAAATTTCCCCCTGGAATGCTGGTGTTCCTAAGAACCCCAGGTCTGTCTGGGAAGCTGGATGTAAGTTGGGAGGGTCCCTTAGAGATTGAAAGTGTCCCCTGCAATGCTGTGAATGTTAAATTAAAAATTCCAGGCCGAGCTGGTAAATCCCGGGTAGTTCATGTCAATAATGTAAAAGAGTATGTGCAAGATAGTACTGTCATACACAGACTTGTGGTATATGCAGAAGAACCTAGTGCTGACATAGAATATAACAGGTTGGCAGGTTGTAATCTGAGTGTGCAGCAGTTAGCAGATATTGAGAATATAAAGAACAAGTGGTCACATGTTTTGAATGATGCCCCTGGCAACACCAATAGAGCGATTCATGGGATTGATACTGGAGAGACACCCCCTATCAGGTCACAACAACCTTACCTGATATCACCTCACAAGTTGGAGGGTGTCAAGAAGGAAGTTGAGTCACTTTTGAAGTTAGGCATTATCGAGCCTTCCTCAAGCCCTTGGTCAAGCCCATTTGTACCTTCAGTGATGCCAAACTCACAGCTAAGCCTGCTAAATGTGAGTGGGGTCAGGAACATGTACAATATTTGGGTCATGTAGTGGGAGCTTGATGTGTCAAAATACCAGAGGCTAGGGCAAGTAGTATTAAGAATTTTGTGCGACCAGTGAGCAAGTCCCAGCTTAAGTCATTCCTTGGCCTAACAGGCTATTACAGGAAATTTGTTAAAGGTTATGCTTCCATTGCTAAACCCTTGCATCTGGCTACTCATAAATCCTTCCCCTCTCAAGTGATCTGGACTCAGGAGTGCCAGGATTCCTTTGGTAAGCTTTGTTCATTGTTATCTGATGCATCATTCCTCACTATTCCCTCAGAGACAGATAAATTGCTAGTGCAGACAGATTCTTCAGCAGATGGACTGGGAGCTTGCCTCAGTGTAATCAGGAATGGTGAAGAACTACCAGCAGCATTTTACAGCAGGAAGTTGACAGACACAGAATCTAGATATGCAGCGACAGAATTAGAATGCCTAGCTGTGGTCGAGGCATGCAGACAATTTGAAGCCCACCTAGATGGGAAACCATTCTTGTTACAAACTGATCATAAAGCTTTAGAGTCTATGCATACATCTAAACTCTATAACAAGAGACTTGCAAGATGGGCATTGAAATTACAAGGTTTCTTGTTTAGTGTTGTTTACAGGCCTGGTTCTGCAAATGGCAATGCAGATGGTCTTTCCAGACAGGCATGGCATTCAAGGAAGACAGGAGCATCTGCTCAAATTGAAGATGATGGGAAGGTCAGTGTAAAGACAGATCTGAAAACTATTGTGAAGTTGGAGCCCAAGGAGATGATGATACACTCAGACAGGATTGCTCACTGGGACAGTTCGAATTAGTCCCCGGGGGATGTAGGAGCCGGACTCTTACATGGAGAATGAACTCCTTAATCGTTTACTGTTTTATTGTTTCAGCTTAACTCATGCACATCATTGTTTTCTGTTATTCTTTTATCACTCCATTATCAACATTAGCACCACTGACTATGTTCTAGGACTTTCTCTTCTTGCATGTGCTCTGTGTGTTGCCTGTTTTCTATTGGTCAGTTCAAAGTCATGTGTTTCTCTGGTGATCTCAGAGGCTTGGCCTATATAGGCATGACCCTCTGAGTTCTCCAGATCTTTTTCCAGTCTGACATCTGAACACTCATTTATAACTCTTCTGTGTGAACTGGTACGGGTTTAGTGAAGTCCTAGTATATGAGATACAGTGATAGACTGGGAAGAGAACTGTGGCGGCTACCTTTACTATACAGCAGAACTGCACACTCAACATTGACCATTAATTTTACCAAACAAATACACAATTACTCTTTATTTCAATTTCCTGAATAGTGGTAACTTCTGTAGTATCTATTTTAAGCCATTTTGACTACTTCAATTACCAATAACTGGTGAACTAGCTCACAGCTCTACCAAAAACAAAACAAAAAACAAACAAAAAACAAACAAACAAAAAACAAGAGTTATTTTGCAATTTAGCTACCAAATATGTAACTACGTACTTACCTCAGCTTCTCCCAAGTAATGGTGGCATTCTCAACTGCCAGGGAAGGGTATGACTGTGCAAAATATCGAGCATATTGTCGTTATGAGCATTAACAGCCTTCCCAACTGACAATAAAAAGCCTAGGAATTTACGCATAGCTAATTCTCCCACTTCAAAAGGTCGAAATTTTTAACTGTCTGACTTTGCCCTTTTAATGGAGTTGGCATCATTCATTTTAGACTTCACAATTCTATAATTGTTATAATTATCAAGTTCTGGCCCTTCATAAAAACTAGATTGAAACTTTGTCACCTAACAGGGTCTGGAAAAAAAGGAAAAATGTGAAAAAATCTTGGTTGTCGCTGGGGAATCGAACCCAGGATGATTGGGTTCAGCTACCAGTGCTCTAACCACTGAGCTACAACAACCCAGGGCTTCCAAGACCTTCACATTTTACCATTATACTGTTGAGTAGTAGTACCATAAGATATTTTACCCTGGGAATATTGTAAGAGTGTATAAAAATAGGTTAAAGTGAATGTGAAAGACTGCAATGATGTTCTAACCAACTATGCTAGGTTTAAAGTAACTTTTTGTGAATTAAATCACATGATACAGAGAAGAGACATAGGACTTTATTAGAGACTGAGACTGGCTAAGAGAGATTACAACAAGACATGAGATGTGTAATTAAAATAGTATAAAATACAACCACCATACTGTAAGACTTTACTGTCGCATTGATAAGGAAATAAGGAAATTCTTTCGATAGAAAGGGAATGCATTGAATGGGTAAAATTACGGAACTACGCTAAGGTAGTCAGCCAGGCAAAAATATCTGACCTTATAATTTCATCAAATCAGCGATCCATTGCTAGCGCCGCTGGCATTTGGTCCCCTAGACTACTAAGGGGGGATCCCCAAACTATTTCTTGACGTCGTTATGACGCTAGGCATTATTTTGACTGGGCTACAAAGCAGTTTAAAGTACTTACAGAAGATAATTGTATTTTGTGGAGTGCCGGTAACACCCACAAATCTGGTGGCAGGGAATAAACAGCAAATTTAATAGTTAGGCGCTGCTTCAGAGGGAACTACTGTATTCAGGATCCCTGAAGGACCTTGACTGTAGTGTCCCGAGCGCAGCGAGGGCACTACACTTTGGGCCTGAGGGACCCTAAGAACTACTGTTGCACAGCACCTAACTAATTTAGAACCTAGCAACAGTTCCTAACAACACAATTCATTGGAGGGACTCTACATATTGTAGAAGTCCTGCCCTGAAGGTGATGGGGACTACATATAGAATTCCTCCCTGAAGGACCTAAGAAATTTAAAGTCCCTCTGTCACAATACAAAAACTACACCAGCTATGTTCTAATTTCCAAGAATAGTTTTAAACGTGCCCCCCCAGAATCTCCGGCGGATATCTAAGTCTGCCCGACCGAAATCCCTACCGCGCCAAATTAATTGTGACAAGGCCTACGAGACTGCTTAGTTGCTAAGCAAAGCGGACGTCTTACTAGCGGTTGAATTAATGCAATACTTCTGGTAGTTAAAGAAGTTGTTTTTATATTGAAGCAATGGTGAGTCATTAGTAAGTTAATAAGAGAGTAGGTATTTTTTTTGGCCATGCCCAGATTAAAGGTGCACTCATTTTAACAAATTTCTAAGTCTGTAAAATAAAAGGAATAGCCAAATGAAATCTAATGAGATTAATAGCCAGCTGTTTCGAGGACCAATGACAACTAAGAGCTAGCCAATATAGCTTAGTAACATACAAATCAAGCTAAGCTATGGCTCAAAAAATGATTTATGTAATTTAAAGCAACTTAGTTTGTCCACTTATAGTTTCCTTTTTACCAGTCTCACCTTTCAAGCTGCTCTCTCCAAAATCCTGAGGTGGAGCAGAGGTATGCCCGCCAAGTCGGTAAAACTTGTAAATGGAGTCGCCCCTACCTCTTCATCACAGTGTCTTATTTTATTTTATTTTAGTGTTTAATTATTGTAGCAAATTAGTCACAAAACTGCATAGTAGTTCTGCTCTACTTACTTGAAGTTATTTGTTAGTCAGTAAGATACTTTTTTATCTAGGCTAAAATATTGTCAGGAGACAGTGGCCTCCTCTGCCCCAATGCTAGTTACAGCCGTGTAATATTACTAGTCTGTGCTAACAACTAGGGAGTAATACATTTATGGCATACATATAATCACATACTGTATTTTCATTCTTCTGTCTGAAATACTAGATGCATACAAAAATCATTAGTCATAATGTGTAAAGACAATTATTATTGGAAAGGGTGTTATATGTGGTCTGACATGCCCTCCCACACATTTAATTAAAATCATTTTTTTGCAAATGTATCAAGTGTTGTACACAAGGATTACTCTAGCACATTATATTGAAACTAGCAAGTATCCCGCCACACAGTGACGCTTGAGTATTGTGAAGTAAGAATGTACTAGCACAAGTTATCTTGCTCAGTTATCATTCTCTACCACTAGTTTAGGTTACATTAGTTTCACCAGGGGCGGATTAAGGAGAGTTCGACCGGTGTCGAACATTATGTTTCTATGTTTCAGCACAATTACATTAATTCACCTATTAAGCAATAAAAAATGACTGTTATCTGTATCCCTCAGTTCTGAAAACACTGTAAAAATCTTTTGAAATGTTTTATTTAATGATTGTACTGTCATACTGCAATGCATCATACCCGTCCTACTATTATTTACTAAGTGACTGCAGTACTTCTGTTCAATATGCCATTAAGTTTAACTGTGCCTAGTATAAGTGATTACAACTTCAATGTCACTAAGGTGATAAACAATAATACTGAGCAGCCACAGAATGTTATTTTTAGCCCTTAATAATCTGCCCATTTATAGAAAATCATTGTGAATATAACCCTTCAAAATCCTTATTTGTACACTCACTAGCTACATTGGCATTGGAGGTGTGGTTGATCAACTGACTTCCATATCAGAATTGCAATGAAAAAATTTTATTTTGTGAAATCTAATTTCTGTGCTACATAACTAACATAGCTTGATCAACATAATACAAATATTTTATTTTTGTAATTATGTAGGCTCCACAATCAACTGTATGGCTGCACTTGATTACATTTATTTCATCATCTTATCATGTGCATGGTATAGAATGCTTCAAAAAAGGTACACTCATCAAGCTACACTTGAAGAAAGCATACTGAATTTTTGTGCTATTAGTAAATGTAAAACCCTTGAGTAATAATGAATGACTTAGATTATTATCCTAGCATTTTATTTTGATACTATTGCTTAATAGATTATTATGTAATTTAGTAAATATAATTGAGTTTCTACATGCTGTGCCACTTTCTAAGAGAGCTACGACAACCCATGAATACCAATTTATACTGTTGAGTAGTACTGATTGCTGCAGTCTCGTACTTAACTGACCATCAAGGCTTCACTTTGGAGAGAGATTTGTTTCCGGTTGACACCTGTTGACTTCGAAAATGTGCTCTGACAGCACAAAATTGGTGGTCTATTGAGTATGAGACTGCAACAAGCAGTACTAATTAACAGTATAAAGGTAAAACGTGAACTTCTTGGAAGTTGTGTGTTGCCATAGCTCAGTGGCCAGAGTACTGGTGGCTAAAGCCAGGAGTCCTTGTTTCGAATTCCCAGCAACAACTGAGAATTTTTTTTCAAATTTTACTTTTGTTGTTCTTTAGACCTTCTTAAAGAAATACAATTATTACTTTCACCTTAATTATTAGCTGGTAAAACTAACTTCATAATCATAATATGTCAAATGAATTCATTATTATAAAATTAACTATTATTAGCAGAAATTATATGGAAATTTTTATTTAAGAATAAACTTAATTATCAAGTTCTGACCCTTCATACAAATTAGATAGAAACTTTCTCACCTAAAGGGGTCTGGAAAAAAAGCAAACGAAAAAAAATGAAAAGTCTTGGTTGTCGCCAGGAATTGAATGCAGGGCCACTGGCTTCAGCCACCAGTGCTCTAACCACTGAGCTACAGGATAAGAACTTATGGATAATGTAATGCATATTTTTCCCCTAAACGACAAATGTTAAAGCTTAACTTCCATCAAGAGCTTGGCTAATAATGTTCTATTACTTATCCTTAGAATAATAATATATATTTTCGTGACTAAGTTAATCAGGCTTAAACAATAATCCCAAGAATAATGGTACAAATATTGTCATAGCTATTACTTTTCTTTTACTAACTTTTACCAATGAGTGATAATCTGAGTGAACTACCTTTGCTCTCTGCATTATTTTGACCTTCTTCAGTCTCTTCTAAGGATGATGTTTTTTTCTTTAGTAAGCTCAGGTGTATAATGTGTTAAATTAGAAATGTGAAGTATAAGTAAGGGAATTGCTAGAGGGAAGTGTGTAAGTGTGAGGAGAAGGACTGGAATTATAAGCCTTATATTCTTTTGTTCTTTGTTGCTCTTTTGCCGAGTTTGCGGTCACACCTTCCTGGTTGACAGTGGCCAACAGCATTGCTAATCGTGCACATAAAAGTCTTATTACTGCATTGGAATGCAAACAGATCACGTTGTTATGATACTATTATGTTATGGTCACCATAACAACTAGATGGTTTGTTGCTAGGCTACAAAAATTGAACACAAATATTGAACAATACATGTACTTTCACATTATATATGATTGCTAGTTATTTTTTGGACTCCAGATTTTATATTAAATTTTAAACATTATGAATTGAGATGAATTAAAATCACTGAATTTTATCTGCCGGTGAGTGTTAAGGGTACAACAATGCTCACTGTTTTACAGTTATTTATTTCAAAGTGAATTCCAACAATTGTGTCTGCCCCAACAGGGTTCTTGCTATGCTAGTTTCTGGTTTCACATAAAAATTGTCAGCAAAATAATTATATACCTATATGAGGTGTGGGCATGTTATTCTGAAGAATAATCATTGTTTAACAAAAATAGGAATATTTTAATTTCTACAATTTATTTTGCATAAATATCATTAGAAATATATTGAGATGATAGATCAGTACATACATGATTTTGTTTGATTATTAGTACAAAATATATTTTCTGCAGCACCAATACAACGTATATTTATTTTGGGCACGGACCCCTACCAGGAAGTACTTCCCATTACTCCAGGAAGGGATAACTGTGTTAACAGTCCACCTCTTGGGGTCATTTGTACTCCTCCTACTGTATTGTCTGATAATAATACTGGTCCTACAAATCCTGATTTAATGAAATCTGCAGATGGTCTACAATTTGTGGCTTGGGATGATAATCGATTATTTACTGCACTGTTAAAAATGAAGCGTTATAATAACACTTTTGAAGTGTAAATCAAGAGTGTAAAACCTTGCAGTGTTATAGTAACACTGAGGCCAGTGTTAATTCTAAGTGTAAACACTGCAGCATTCCAGTAACACTGAAATAAGTGTAATTGTGAAAATTGGTGTATATGACCACATTTTTTGTTTCTTTAGCATTTATTTACCTGATAACATTCAAGCCATTATCAATATACTGATACATTCATAGAAGTTTATAAACAAGCAGTAAGGGAACTTAGCTGCAATAGCTATCTATCTAAATTCTACAATTGACAGTAACTTTGTTGGCTACTTATTTGTATATAGCTAAGCTAGGGCAGGAAATAGAAGAAATCTAGCCATTGCTCCACGCAATGTCTAATTTAATGCATTATTTAAATCCCCGCAGAAGACCGTCTTGCTGTACAAACTTTGGCAAAAAAATTCTGAGAATTTGTTTACTATTCGATCGAGTGCTTACTGAATGCGCGGTATGGTTTTTATTGCGATGCGCACAAGCACCCGCTTTTTACCGGAGAGCGTTTATTAGAATATTCCAGGCCCTCCTTATCCTGCAGAAGAGTTTTATGGATATGGTGTTTTTAAGTGCAGATCGTGCCTTGGATCTTTCGGAGAAATGGTAAGTTTAAATATGTGTTTATTATTGGAAACAATAGAGTGTTTTGGCTAATGTAAGTGACGCATTTGAATAGAGTTAGCCGTTTAAGTTGAGTTTGAGCACGGAAGAGGTAATTTCTTCTTTATGATTAATGAATTTAGCAGGTAGCTAGTTCAGTACTTTTTCCGACTATATCTGAGAGTTATCTCAAAAATTATTTACTGCACTCTTTTTATTTATTTTTTTTCATATGTAATTTTAGGCTACAAAAAAGTGCTGCTGTGAAAATCTAGAGATGCTTTTGGAGACTAACAAAGTAAGAATATACAGGTTAACACAAAATTATTACAGTTGTTAGTTCAGCAGTTGATTATAAACCATTCATTTACCCTCAGTTTGCTCTTTTTTCTTCTTTCCCCAAATATTTCCCCCAAATTAAACATGCCACAAGATTAGTTCCTGTTATAGTTTGTGTTCTCATGCTGTCCAGACTATTCAAAAGCATTATCATGCTATATAGAGTGATAATAGTAAAAAATGTATTTGTAGACAAACACATTTGTTTTGCTTCTTTTTCTATTTCTATGTATTTTTGTGTGTTTAGAATAGCGTGTTTAGTTGTGTTATGTTTGTGTATATGTGACCGTCTATGGGAAAATCGGGCACTAAGGCGTGGCAGCAATGATTCCGTATTCTACCGCACTCTCCGCATACTATAGGTTTTTACCGCGCGCATTGTGTAGAAACATCAACAAGGAGTTATTCTCTCAACAACACTGCTGGTGGAAAAAAGGTTAGCGAGCTTGTCTTTCTTGTTCTAAGAGGATAGTTAGTTAGTATCTTGCTATGCTGAACACTGGGTGGTGATTTTTTAGCTAGCTAGTTTCCTATTCTCGTTGTAGTTGTAGGTAGCCCTTATAATACTTGTTCTTTTTTTTTTTTTTCCTCTCTTTCATTTTAGCTTTGATGATGCTAGTGCTGCAATATGCTATGACAACTGGGGATCTGGTGTTCCTGAAATGTGAAGAAAGGTAATTGTTAACTAGTTAGATTGTCTACTTTTTGTTGCTGTAGTTGCTAGTAACCTTTTTTTTTTCTTTTCATTTCCTAGATTTCATGGTGCTTGGGCTGCTGCTATCTGTACTGAGGTTCTGGTGTTCTTGATTGAAGAAAAGAATAATGGTAAGTCTCTAGGCATGCACTACTGTTATCATTGTACATACACGTACTAATACTAACACTGCATTCACGAAGTAGTACTGCACACGAAGTGCTAACACTGTGCACACATACATAGTACTAACACTGTGCACGCACATAGTGCTAGCACTGTGCACATACATAGTACTAACACTGTGCATGCACGTATTACTGTGCACGCATATAGTGCTAACACTGTGCACGCACGTAGTACTATTACTGTGCTAGTGCTAGTACTGTGCACATACATAGTACTAACACTGTGCATGCACATAGTGCTAACACTGCATGCACGTATTACTGTGCACGCACATAGTACTAACACTGTGCATGCACGTAGTACTATTTCTGTGCACGCACATAGTACTAACACTGTGCACGCACGTAGTACTATTACTGTGCACGCACATAGTGCTAGCACTGTGCACATACATAGTACTAACACTGTGCATGCACGTATTACTGTGCACGCATATAGTACTAACACTGTGCACGCACATAGTGCGAGCACTGTGCACGCACATAGTACTAACACTGTGCACGCACGTAGTACTATTACTGTGCACGCACCTAGTGCGAGCACTGTGCACACACATAGTACTAACACTGTGCACGCACATAGTACTAACACTGTGCACGCACATAGTGCTAACACTGCACGCACATAGTGCAACACTGCATGCACGTATTACTATGCACGCACATAGTACTAACACTGTGCATGCACGTAGTACTATTTCTGTGCACGCACATAGTGCTAGCACTGTGCACGCACGTAGTACTATTACTGTGCACATACATAGTACTAACACTGTGCATTCATATAGCACTAACACTGCACACATAGTGCTAACACTGTGCATGCACGTATTACTGTGCACGCACATAGTACTAACACTGTGCATGCACGTAGTACTATTTCTGTGCACGCACATAGTGCTAGCACTGTGCATGCACGTAGTACTATTTCTGTGCACGCATATAGTGCTAGCACTGTGCACGCATATAGTGCTAGCACTGTGCACGTATGTAGTACTATTTCTGTGCACGCACATAGTACTAACACTGTGCATGCACATAGTACTATTTCTGTGCACGCACATAGTGCTAGCATTGTGCACGCACATAGTGCTAGCATTGTGCACGCACGTAATACTATTACTGTGCACGCACCTAGTGCTAGCACTGTGCACACACATAGTACTAACACTGTGCACACACATAGTACTAACACTGTGCACGCACATAGTGCTAACACTGCATGCACGTATTACTGTGCACGCACATAGTACTAACACTGTGCTTGCACGTAGTACTATTTCTGTGCACGCACATAGTGCTAGCACTGTGCACGCACATAGTACTAACACTGTGCAAACACGTAGGACTATTACTGTGCACGCACATAGTGCTAGCACTGCACACACATAGTACTAACACTGTGCATGCACGTATTACTGTGCATGCATATAGTACTAACACTGTGCACGCACATAGTGCTAACACTGTGCATGCACATATTACTGTGCATGCACATAGTACTAACACTGTGCATGCACGTAGTACTATTTCTGTGCACGCACATAGTGCTAGCACTGTGCACGCACGTAGTACTATTACTGTGCACACACATAGTACTAACACTGTGCACGCACATAGTGCTAATACTGTGCATGCACGTAGTACTATTACTGTGCACACACGTAGTGCTAACACTGTGCACGCACATAGTACTAACACTGTGCACGCACATAGTGCTAGCACTGTGCACGCACATAGTACTAACACTGTGCACGCACATAGTGCTAGCACTGCACACACATAGTACTAACACTGTGCATGCACGTATTACTGTGCACACACATAGTGCTAACACTGTGCACGCACATAGTACTAACACTGTGCACGCACATAGGACTAACACTGTGCACGCACGTAGTACTATTACTGTGCACGCACATAGTACTAACACTGTGCACGCACATAGTACTAACACTGCACGCACATACTGCTAATACTGTGCGTGCACGTAGTACTATTACTGTGCACACACATAGTGCTAACACTGTGCACGCACATAGTACTAACACTGTGCACGCACGTAGTACTATTACTGTGCACACACATAGTACTAACACTGTGCACGCACATAGTGCTAATACTGTGCATGCACGTAGTACTATTACTGTGCACACACGTAGTGCTAACACTGTGCACGCACATAGTACTAACACTGTGCACGCACATAGTACTATTACTGTGCACGCACATAGTACTAACACTGTGCACGCACATAGTACTAACACTGTGCACGCACATAGTGCTAATACTGTGCTGGCACGTAGTACTATTACTGTGCACACACATAGTGCTAACACTGTGCACGCACATAGTACTAACACTGTGCACGCACATAGTACTAACACTGTGCATGCACATAGTACTATTACTGTGCACGCACATAGTGCTAGCACTGCACACACATAGTACTAACACTGCATGCACGTATTACTGTGTACGCATATAGTGCTAACACTGTGCACGCACATAGTGCTAACACTGTGCATGCACGTATTACTGTGCACGCACATAGTACAAACACTGTGCATGCACGTAGTACTATTTCTGTGCACGCACATAGTGCTAGCACTGTGAATGCACGTAGTACTATTTCTGTGCACGCACATAGTGCTAGCACTGTGCACGCACATAGTGCTAGCACTGTGCACGCACATAGTGCTAATACTGTGCATGCACGTAGTACTATTACTGTGCACACACATAGTGCTAACACTGTGCATGCACGTACTATTTCTGTGCACGCTCATAGTGCTAGCACTGTGCACGCACATAGTGCTAATACTGTGCATGCACGTAGTACTATTACTGTGCATACACATAGTGCTAACACTGTGCACGCACATAGTACTAACACTGTGCACGCACGTAGTACTATTACTGTGCACGCACATAGTACTAACACTGTGCACGCACATAGTACTAACACTGTGCACGCACATAGTGCTAATACTGTGCGTGCACGTAGTACTATTACTGTGCACACACATAGTGCTAACACTGTGCACGCACATAGTACTAACACTGCACGCACATAGTACTAACACTGTGCATGCACGTAGTACTATTACTGTGCAAGCACATAGTGCTAGCACTGCACACACATAGTACTAACACTGCATGCACGTATTACTGTGTACGCATATAGTGCTAACACTGTGCACGCACATAGTGCTAACACTGTGCATGCACGTATTACTGTGCACGCACATAGTACAAACACTGTGCATGCACGTAGTACTATTTCTGTGCACGCACATAGTGCTAGCACTGTGCATGCACGTAGTACTATTTCTGTGCACGCACATAGTGCTAGCACTGTGCACGCACATAGTACTATTACTGTGCACACACATAGTACTAACACTGTGCACGCACGTAGTACTATTATTGTGCACGCACGTAGTACTAACACTGTGCACACACATAGTGCTAGCACTGTGCACGCACATAGTGCTAGCACTGTGCATATACATAGTACTAACACTGCATGCACATATTACTGTGCACGCACATAGTACTAACACTGTGCATGCACGTAGTACTAACACTGTGCACGCAATAGTGCTAACACTGTGCATGCACGTAGTACTATTACTGTGCACGCACATAGTGCTAACACTGCACGTAGTACTATTACTGTGCACACACATAGTGCTAACAATGCACGCACAGTGCTATTACGGTGCACACACATAGTGCTAACACCAAACACTGTGCACACACTAGTACTATTACGGTGCACGCACATAGTGCTAACACCATGCATGCACATAGTAATTACACTATACTAGAGTCATTCTTGTTAGTGTTATCAAGTACTAGAGTCATCCTTATTAGTGTTATCACGTACTAGATTTATTCGTATTAGTGTCAGCACATGCTAGTGTCTGTCAGTTGTAGTATGTTCGATTAAGTTAGTTATTGCTAGTTTGATTGTAGTAGCTTTTGTTGTAAGGAAATTACGATACCCGATGAAATAATTTACTAATCAGGTGATCTTTGGAGGTACGGGCGAAGTCCTTGAGGCCAAATTATTTCTTCACTGGTGGGCGTGTCACATGATGTCACTTCCAGTTTCACTTCCTGTCGTTAAATTTTGTCCTTCGAGGCTATCTGAGTGGTTCTGAGGTGGGCTTGTGGTTTTTCATTAGTGTGTACACGTACTAGAGTCATTCTTTTTAGTGCCCGCATGTATTAGAGTTATTCTTTTTTGTGCTCGCATGTACTAGAGTCATTCTTATTAGTGCCCACATGCACTAGAGTCATTTTTATTGGTGTTTGCACTAATAGTTTTATTTATCTTGGTATGTCTGTTTTTACTATTGTCCACTAGAGTATTTTTTTTTGTGGTTTTAGCTGAGTTGGGATAATTATATTGCGTATTCAATGTAAATAGATAGATTTTGATAACACTGGACATAAGAACAAAGTAAAGGTGTGTATTACTTGTATAGATGATACATAATTTAAAAGAGATGACTGAAAATAATAATTAATAATTGATGTCTGTACTTCTAATTCTTTTAGAAGGGCGGACGAAACTGGTGATGGTGAAGGAGTTGGTGACTGTGACTGGCTAAAAACTGGTCTAACTGCTCAGTTGAGGTAAGTCGTTTCGTCCTTGCTGGTGATGGATTTCTTGACCTCTTCCTTTCCTTAACACAGATGATGCTGTTCCGTCGGCAGGCAACGGACACAGTATCAAAAGGGGAAAGAAAAGTGGGGTCGGAATGGGGTGGTGACAAGAAAACAGATGAGTGGTCAGGATGCAATGATGAAGGCTCGATGTCTGGTACAGAGCAGTCCAAAGAATCCAGAGGATCATAGAGGTCATCTTCGTCTTCAACTCTGCTGATGAGACATCTCTAGAAGCTTTATAAGAAGTTGTTTTGTTGTTTTTTTTTATCAAAAAAAAAATTTTAATTTAAATTTTTACCTTCATAATAGTTGGTAAAATGGCCATCAAATTCTTCATCACCTAAAAAAAAAGGGAAAAAAAGATGATGAACTGATGAGGGTTATAGTTAACTGTAATAAGTGACTTACAGTCAAAAAGCGGGTCCTCACTTCCTGGAGCCATGGCTTCAGCGTCAGCTCCACCCATCATGTCCAGACCATCACGGTGGCTGAGGTTTAATGCTCTAGCAAGATTCTTGGCTTCACTCATGATAGCCACTGTACTTACTACTAAACTGAGAGCTGTATTTTGACGGCGGCATTTACAGCGGATTGGGCCACTTGCCGCGCTGTGCCCGATTTTCCCGTAGAGGGTCACATATTTTGGATAGTTTGTTTAGTTGCATTTATGAGCGTATTTAGAATTGAGTGTTTAGCTGAGTCTGGGTGTGTGTTTAGAATATGTGTTTACTAGCATTTATGAATGTGTTTGTATATTGCTTATTGATTTATGTTATATTTTTATGTGTTAATGCAGGTACATTTATCTTGAACATGATGGATCATAAATGGAGTGCATATCATGATATTTCATCTACTCATGTTGAAAGGACAGCTTTAAAACTGTTTAGCTACTTTATTCAATCTATTTTTATATATTCATTGTCAATCATTTATTTATCTAAAAATTTTGAGGTTATGTGAATGAGGTGTGGTCATTATTTATTAGCAGTGCCATTGAAACATGTTACTTAGTGTTGTAATAAGCTTGCAGAAGGTGTTAATACAACTCTGCTAAAGATGTTGTCCAAACACCTCTCAGAGTGTTATATTATAACCCTCGTGCAGTGTTCAGGAAACATGGGTGGGGCATAAATTCCTCCCTCTCCTGGGAACGCTCCTAGCAGTGTTACTGGAACACTTCATTTTTAACAGTGTGGTTTTAATATACTACTTATTTCACCATTTCTGGTCTATTCTATTCATTTACACATGTATATAGATCAAAACTCTAATATTGGAGTGCCAAATATTGAAATGTACAGACTAGACTTTATTAGGACTATCCTATTGAAATATGAAATAATAGGAAATAGTCAAATATCTCAAAGTAACAGCAGAGTTATGTTATTGGTATTGCGTCTACAAGAACCTATTTACCTTGATAATTTCATAATTACATGGAATCATACATTTCTTCATAATATTACCATACTGTTATTGAGTGAAATAACACTGTGTGGTGATTTTGTCGTATCTCCACTATATTCCATGCCTAACATCTCCTTCCAAAATCCAAGTGTAGATAATAATATTGTTAATGCTACTCAGTCTGGAATGATTACAATGAACTGCACTGTTTCTAATGATGGCTATTTTGTGTGGCGATGGAGAAAAGTACCTATCATTCTATCTAATTCTGACACAGGAATAAGTATATTAACAACTTATGCCACTAGATCTAGTATCATCACTATTCAATCTGCAACACCAGGCTTCTATCAGTGTGAGGTATCTCATGCAACTAACGACAAATACTTCTCAAAGACTTTCACAATGCTAGCTCAGAGTAAGTCTTGACAATATAATTAGACAGCTAATAATCTATAAACTTGTAATTGCTAGTTCACAACTTATTGACTTGTTGATACATATATCTACTCATTAGTATAAGAGCCTCTGTATTGTCTAGTATTAGGTTTAGTTGAGCAAATATTTTATTATCTTGATTGAATATTAATAATAATCTGCCCTACATATGAGGCTTATAGAAATTGTCTTGTGTAATATTCAATCATTTATCAACCTGTCCATCAAAAGTCCTGTCCCACTTTAGAATATCTTCTTTCCTTTATTATTCTTGTATTTTCCCATGTTTTAACTGTAAGAATTGCTACCACAGTCGCATGATTAAGTATCTTTGTTAATTTTTACCTCCAGCATTCTTAAAATTTAGCATTGTTACAGCTCAGCAACATGCATGTATGTTTGTTTAGACAACAAGCTGAAGTTGTGAGATGCAAAAATTCTTAAATTGAATTATAGTAGTCAATTAGTAACACTGGAGAAACTGGTGTAATTTCAGTAGCTCTTATAGTCCACCATTCATTATTTACATAGAAAGTTGGCCAGTTTAGATAAATCCCGAAAGCTATCTGGTCTTAAACAGGTCACATTATAGCCATTAATTTCAATACTCTATCATGCTCTCTACTATCATCCAATCATGCATTCATATAGATATTATTGACTTGAAATTAAATATCCCTGATAGTATTAAGTTTCATTGTGGTCGCTCACTAATGAATATTATCCATGCAATATCAATTAAAAATGCTTAGCAGCACTGCTTTGGACTAATTCTAGACATTTTTATTGATATGATGAAAAACTTGACATATTACACTTGTAGTAGTCTTTGCTTATTCTTTGTGATTTAAATGTATTTGTGTTTTAAGGATAGCTAGCACTAAAACTGCTATGTCATATAATCACACAATAGAACTATATTCTATAAAATGATTAGACCTACACAAATAGCATCATTTGGATAGCAAGCATAGTTAGTTCATGTCTGCTAAGTTGACTATCAAAGCAAATTATTATTCACTTTTTCGGAATTGGTATAGGTTCCCTTCGAGATATAATACCATGTAAAACTGTAGTATTCCGGATAATAGCACAAGCGAAGCAAGAAAACTTTCACTAGGCGAAACCAGTGAAATTTCTCGCTGCATGAGTGCTATTTATCCAAATACCACAGTTTTCTGTGCTATCGTATGTTAATATAAAAGCTAATTATAATAGTTCATTTCTGCAGCTAAGAAAACCATAATCTATTTCCGTCAAATAAATATTTCATCCCGGTTTCACTATTATTCTTATTTTTCCTACCGTTTCTAAATAGCGTTTCCCTGGAATTTTGTCTCGACATTGCCTAGAAGGAACTAGCTAAGTGTAGCAAGGTTTTGAAGAGATTGCCATGACAAATCAGATCATTATTTCAGTTTTCCACTGCTGTAGTGTTTTTATATTGAAAAAATTACTCAGCTATTAGATTAGGTCTCTAACAAAAATAATGATTTTTTGTAGATAAGGGGCATTTCACTTAGTGCTATTATGGCTCAAACCCTACCTACATAGTTTTATAACTAGTTTTCAACTTATGAGTTTGCATCGAAGTAATATAAAAACAAAGTGTTATTATTGGTACAAACCTATAAGGACTAGGATTATCTTCAAATTATATAAATAGCTAGCTAAGATTTTTTGGGAATAATAAATTGTTTTGTTGTAATTTATGTTGAATTTCGCTCAATTATGTTTTGTGCTAGTTAGAATAGTGCAATATTTGTAATAATTTTATGAAATCGATTAATTTAAAAAAAAATTTTTTCTGAAAAGATTTACAGGACATAAGAATTACTCCTGATGAGTTTTTAGGAAGTTACAGTGTCAGATTTTCTAGAGGGTGTCAAACTTTCAGGAGAGTTGTTCATTGCAGCATACCAAGCATCCTATCGGATGGAGAGAGAGGACCTTTGGAACCCGACTTAACTAAAGAAGATAACAGGAGACATTTTGTGGCATGGAACTCAAGCAATCCAACACCATATGTTTTTTTTACACTTAAAATGTCTCCACTCAGAGTTTCTGGTATTGAACTGTCTATTTTAAACAATCCCAGAACTAATATAGGCATACCAAATTTTACTATATATGGAGCAATCACGCAATATTCTGAAGTGGAGCTGGAACATGATATCATCAACAACCACTTACTCACCGAAGAAGATCACACTGTGCGACAGATCATTTTAAATATAATCAACCCAGAACCACATACATTTTATGAGTTGAAATGGAATTTCAACAATCTCTACAACATTGATTGGTTCTTGCTGAGTGAAGTGATTTTACACACAAGTATCTCGTCAACAAGAAGTCCTGCTCGCACTACTACTGCCTCACCTACATTAATAACTTCTACTTCTGGGCATGTCCTTTCAGATGGCTCTATCAGACTCAACTGTACAACCAGTGGAGATGGAGTATTTAACTGGACATGGACATTCAATGACAGTGTCATCACTGATATGAAAATATATACAACTGACATGTCTAGGACTGGCATATTAATAGTACCACACAGGCAGCAAATTGATTTGCTTTATGGAAAATATGGTTGTGTGGCACGAAGAAAGTCAGTCATGACTTACTCCAAAGAGTATATATTACAGTTTGGTAAGTGTACTGATCCTTAATGATGTTATTATGTACCATCATAACAATGTTATTGACAATTTCATTTGCTAAGCTAACTCTCAATATTATAGTGTTTTGAGTACACAACAAGTTCTGTCATAATTATTAATTATTTTTGTAGATCAAGTATTTGCCTATTGGACTCCAGCTGGTTCAATACTGGCATATGAATCTAACATTTACCACATCTGTATTACACTATCTACTTTGCATTCAGTAATGCCACAACTAAGAGTGATGCAATTATCTGCTATTGATGTTACGGCTCAAAGTAAGTCAATTATAATGACTGACATTGATGATAATAGCAAAGTGACGAGGAAACATGTGGCCTATTGCTGGCTATGTAAAGGACACTGACAGACCTAATTGCTAAATTGAGACAGATTTGCTGCTATTAGTATGAATTAACTGATACATTATGTAAGATTGCTTTACTTCATCAAAAATTTAGCTGTTGGCCCCTTTGAATTAGGTTGTCTCTGACATGATCAGAATGTTGCAAATGATATTCATTTTTTGTTCGAATCACTAGAGCACTATTTTGTTTAACTATGTATACACCCTAGGCTGCAGTGTAGTTTTTTCTTAAAAATCTATTGACCAATAGTTAAGTCACAAAAAATACAAGATAATCTTGCATTAGTATTTTCATGAACGAGTGTACTTGTGCGTGTGTGTGGCCTATTTTTTAGATTATTCAGGTAAAGGATCTTTCATATCATGGTAACTAATCACAGCAGTGACTTTGAAGCCACACCTCAAGCAAGTCAAATAAGCTATAACAAATGGCTAGAATTGTTCTTTTTATAAATTTTAATTTTCAGTATTATTATTACATTTAGTAGTTTATTAAATATTTGTTATCAGATGTTCTATTCTTTAGCAAAGCAGTAGCTGTTTTTATTACAAAAAATTCTAGCCATTTATTTGATGTGGCTTCAAACACACAACAAGCAGCTGTGAGTAGTTACCATGACATGAAAGACACTTTACCTGAAAAATGTTATATTTTGGTAACTGAGAGTTTTGTTGTCCTGAGCTACTGGCTTTTTTACATTTTAAAAAATTAGGGGTGTGTTCAGCAAATAACAAGCGAGCCATTGTGCACAAGTAATTCACACAAGGTAGAATCTGACAAAAGTTGATTACAAAATCTGATTACAAAAGTACCAATAAGGCTACATTCCTTTAATTTGCCTTAAGTTAATGTCTTACATACTGCTCACCTAGTTTTAGAATATATCGTTCAGTCTCTTTAGTCCTTAAAGTAGCTCTGTAACTGTGGTACCTCAACCTGAGTCACAGACGGCTGAGGTGTACACACAAATACCAATTTCTTGGTACGATGCCATCAGTTCCAGTTCCACTGACAAAAAAAGCACTCCAGCTATTTTAAAACGGCCAAGAGTTTTTAAATGACTACGGTAAGGGGCTTAAATCCCATAGTAACCACTTGCCGCAAATATTTGACTTGAATAAAAAAAACACACATACATTTCTAAGGAATTACTGCACAGTTTATAGTCTTGCTCTAAATGATGACTTGCGTATTACACCAGTCCGAAGAAGCTGCAGTTGCTATGTTCATTTGGTTGTTGTTTACATTATGCTAATCATTAGCTAAGTAGTAGCTGTAACACTCCACGCTTTCACACGCTCTTGTTGACTGGATATCCAACACGAGACTTACTTTCGTGACTTGACTATAGGACAATGCATAGGGATAACTATGACATACAGTACATTAACCAAGATCACTTACCACCACCGCTAATTCAATGTGTAAAAAATTGTCTTCTTCATTATTAGATTCCAAGAAAAACTGATACAAAATTTGGAGCTGTTTTTCCACTCACAATTCTTATGAAATAACCAACCCCTATTTCTCGTACTTTAGTACGCAAGCAAGTTTTATTTTTTTAGTTGGTTTGTATTGGTACTAAAAAAAGCCCACCTATATAAAGAGTAAGCAAGCATCAATCGAACCTGCTGGATCCATCGGCTCGAACTCATATGCGCAGAGCCTGGAGAACGGCTACAGGAGGAGAGGCAGCCTGGTGCATCTTGCCGCATGAGCTCAGACGAGGGCATGTATGGAGTTGCTGTAAACGGCTATGAGGAAACCTGAAGCTAAGACACCACAACTGTCCGCAAAGTACATTTTTGCTGCTACTGCACAATTATTTCTGCTTGAGTATTATCAAATGGTGGGGTATTGGCAGGGAACAAACTAATGTCTGGATCTACAAGCAGTACACGTTGCTATGTGCGGCCACCGTTAAGGAGAAAAAAGGTGCATTTAAGGTATAATACATACCTGATTTTGTATTATCTACCACTAATAGTATCTTGCTTCTTATTTCCTAATATACTACTTTTGATGTCCCTTGTTTGTGTAGGAAGTGTGGACTACACACTGGGGAATGTGAATGGTTATGTCACATTGAAGACAAATATTTGTATTCCACTCCATGTCATAGAAAATCAGATAGTAAATGTAGAAGACCGAACTTTTCAATTAAAGCTATCTACAACTATTTACAGTAGAGATATTATTGTATATCAGCCACTCCTAAATGTGACACTTCGTGACAGTATGTTTTGTAAGTTGCACAGTCTCCACGTATGTATAGGTTATACAACCACATGGAGGTTGATAAGGGATTTACACAACCGAGGGCCAAAGACTTGAGGATAGTGTAAATCCTGTACCCAATTGAACAGAGAGGTGCAACAAACTTGTATCATGGAAGAGTTGGCAGCATACTTTAACAAAAAAACAGTATCTGTGTGTCTAGCTAAGTCTTAGCTCAGGTTGAGGTACCACAATAATATAGCTTTTTTCTGATTCCCTATTATTAATTCTTAGCATGCAATTAGAAAAAGGGTGCACTTTTATTTCATAATTGGTAAATTCATCTTTCAATTGCACATTTCTGAAAACCTTTCATTATAGAACTCATTATAAAGAAATTTTATTATAAGAAAGAAAACTGTTGAAAAAGACATGAAATGATTAAAAGGAATTATAATATTCAAGGTTATTCTAAGTTCTATCGTTATAATAGTAGATTCAGTGCAATTCTAGAATCAAGCTAAAATCTTCTATACCTTGATAATAAATGAATTTACACTTACTCAGATAAACTTTCTATTTTACAAATTTGTGGATTGTGTACTTTCTGTTGCAGTTGTAGTTCCTCTAGATATAATTGTTATGGAATATTTATAAATAATAATGATTTAATTTCTTTGTGCTCTAATACTTGGCTATACTCTATTGCAGTTCTAACAGTTGGATTTCAAGACACTGATATTACTGTAAAATATTTACAAAATAATTTTACTGTTTGCATACAAGTGATAAAAGGAGCAATAGTTCGTGGACACTCCTTTAAATTACCTATTCTAATAACAGGTGGAGGTGGTAAGTTATTTATCATGTTAACTGATTTTTTATACTGGTCTTGTAATGTTTCTTCTAAATTTAAGAAATATAATGCATAATATACATATATATTCCATGTAGATTCAACCTTCTATCTTAGTAGTGAATTCTTTCTACTGGCAGCAAATAAAGGCACAAGTTGTGTTACCGGATTCATTTCTGAGGACCAACAATCAAAACCTACTCAATATTACATTTTATCAGTAGTCATTTCTTCTACTCCTGTAGTTGTTGTTAACAACGTCAGCTTAATTATTTCAGGCAGTGGTAATGTTAATGATGGCCAGTGAAGCAATAGCTACATTGGCAATATGTATGGCGTGGGTCCTCAATTAATAGCCAGCGTGGGTTGCCTCTATTCAAATAATTTTCACCAACTAATTGCTTCTAAATCTGTTAGTCTCCCTTATTTTACCATATGTACAGTTAAAAGCAGGCTGAGAAAGAAATTATGAAGTGATAAATTAGCAGAGTAAAAAATTCAATAGATAAAAAAGAATCTTTGAAAAAGGAGAACTTTCGTTGGTCTGTTAAGAGTGAGAATGTAGCATAGCAGTACCCCTTAACAGTATAAATACAGAATTAGAGTGTTTATTTGCTGGATGTTGCGGCTCAGTAGCAGAGCACTTGTGCGTTAAGCAAATAGTCCTGGGTTCGATTCCCAGTAAAATTAATTCTGTATTGTTTTAAAAAAAAGTATGTGAAAGTGAGAACGTATGCTTCACTGTCACATGAGGAGTTGTTGGTGTGGGGGTGTAAATCCCAACCTGCTTCCTAGGTCACAGGTGCTCACACAGAAGGTAAGTGGTCAAACTCAGAAAAGGCCCAACTGCCAGCTCTCAGAGAGCTTATCCCATGCAGGGCTTAGGATGTGACAATTGTCCATTAAGTCTAAATTCAATCTAACCCAACTGTAGCTAAACTAAGCTAGTTTTGCAGATGAACTGCAGACTCATTAGAGTTTACTGTAATTGAAACCTGAAGCTGTGAGATAAAGGATACAAGGAAGGTTTATATGCATACAAGAGTGATACAACCACAGTGGGTTTGTGACAGGTAAGATGTGGTAATATGAATATTGTTAATTGTAAATGTCTCTTGGCCAGGCTTATGAGGCCTGGACAAGGAGAATAAATAATAATGCAAAGCAAGGCAATACACTGTATTCTAAGTATTAGATTAAGACTTTACCTTATTAAATTTTTTTTTTTGTACATTCCTTTTCAAAGATAATTGAATAATACATAACAATGTGGTAAATAGGACGTAATTAATATAATAATGATATTTACCACAATCTTTGCAAATACATCACCCACATATACACTTCAGCCACATTTGTTCGGTTTCACCATCATCCAAAGAGCAAGTGACTCAGTGCCAAGAGATTACGCAAAGATAAAAGGTCACCCCATCATAATCTTCAATCTGTTATTTAAAGGCTATACTTGTTCCCTTTCTGTCATCATGTTCTGCATCTTCATAACTTTTCTTCTCTTTTTGATCATGCCTCGTTTTTTTAAACTCTATCTCAAGAAGATTATAAGGTAAATGGCTAGCTACCCTACAGTAACAAAATAAAAAGTATCTGATTTTTGGTAAAGCCTAAAGTTAAATTAATGCCTCCGCTTTCCAATAGTTATTGTCCTTAATGCCAAAAATTATTTACAGGCTTACCCACCAAATATATAAGACAAAAAACAAGGATTCTCCATAAAAAAAATTATAGTAAAATTTCTTCAATAAAGACAAAATAAAAAGAGCCTCTTGAGTATATGGAAGTCCGCATATCTTGCCTTAAATTGAATGCAGCCAATTTTGAAGGTTGAGGACTTATGCTACACAAATACATTCATGCATGCATGCATACATACATACATACATACACACAAACATACTTACATACATACTTTTTACCTGACAAGTAGTGCGTAGGTAATGTATATGTTTATATGTTGTTGATGTCCGCATACTTCTAGATGTGTCTATTGTGGGAACAGACCAACTACACAGTGTCAATGATACAAGCAATTTCTTTCCCTTCTGTGTGTCTTTGATGACTGGTGTGAGACTAAATATAAATACTAGTGTGACTGTCCATGTTGATTTTCTTCAAACACATAATGCTCTGCGTAAGTTTTAGTGCCAGTACCTACAATAAAATATCTCAAACACAAAGCAAAATGGTATTAAAATTACACCAAAAAAGTAGTAATAAAACAGCTTTGATCTACTGATTATTATTATATGAATTTTATACTAATTTTTTATTGTACATATGCAGCTGTTGTTGACTATGAGCTGACATCATTCCAATTGGTGCTCAATCTAATGAACCGTATTCAATGTGACAGGGTAAGAATTTTTCATGATGGAGTTTTTTATGGATGTTCAAAGTACTTTGCTCTACAAATATCTCGTGTGGATTCAAATATTAATGTGAATGTGAACAAGAAATTTCTCTTAGTGCGTATTAAAGAATCTGATAGTAAGTCACATGTTTACTTAATACACATAGCTAATAGCATAACGTTATCCTGCAGCCATACTGTTTATACTCCATATAGTTCACTGCCAGGTTGTGAATCATTGTTACCTAACTGTTCAGGACAGAGCCTGAACAAGTCAACTCTCGAAGGTGTTTATATACCTAGTCTCAGAACTTAATGATATTCATGCCACACAAAACCACAGTGCTTGTATCATGTTGCATGTCTTATAAGCATTTGTAAATTGTATGTCTTTTAACTATTTGCTCTTGCCTTCGCCAATTGACTTTTAGTTTTGTGGGCGGTGTTATTTAAATCAGCTCCCGTTGCAAGCGCCTCGGTGCCATCAATAGGGGTATATGCAAATTTATAGCCGTGGCTAGAGTAAGTATTTCTGGCCCTTCGAACACATGGTTCGCTCAAAAGGCCACACCCCATCCTCAAGGAAGTTACACTCCCTCGAACATAATGGTCCTTTGAGCTGGATCTCTGGCAAAGAGCGACCGCCAACCAAGCTTCACAACTCTTGCTATCGCCTCTGGATTAAGACACGACAAGCTGTTTCCAAGTTGAGGTCACTGTAGACAAGGTTACCCCTTTTCTCTGGCTAATAGAAGACTTCACTACTATTGATTTCACCTATACAATAGCAATTGAACTGGGAGTTGAGTCTGCCTTGATTTAACTAGGAACTTGCAATCTACCACATCCGACGATGCCACATCGATAAGACATTCACAATGGAATCTGAATCGCATATCATCCAAGAAATCATGTCTGTAGAAACCCTCAAGCACAAGAGGACCTACCAACGTGGGCAGATCTCGAAGATTCACAAAAGGATCAATATGCTCCAAGCTAATCCCTTGAGAGAAACAAAGAATATGGAGCTCCAGCAGTTACAACAAGGAAAAGATACAATCCTTGTTACAACACAGGCTTGAGTATTGTAGTGGAACTTATATTAGCGCGTAGAATTATTCATGTCACGATACTTACCAAACCAACAACTTACTCATTTGCTATGTCAAGTGGATGTTGTGTGCTGTTGGCAACACGGAATTATATCTTGAATACTACTATTAAATATAAGTTGTTAAAACTAGCTACATAACACCCCACGACAATTGGTGACCCTGAGCCAGACTTCGGATTTCAGTATGAGTCGTTCCGGCAGCCCCACTAGGCCTCTGGATTCTTCAGTTTCCAAAACCCCGCCCACCACTTCAACATTCGGATCCAGAAGAATACTACCTGAAATATCTACCATGTCAGTAATTTTAAAATTGCCGCCATTTTGGCCTGCTGACCTCGACTTGTGGTTCACCCAGGTCGAAGCACAATTTGCGTGTAGGTGCATCACTCCTCAACAATCTAAGTTTCAACACGTCGTGTCCTCCTTAGCTCCAGAGGTCGCAGTTGAAGTTCGAGATTTATTGGTTAACCCACCGAGCGACGATCCGAACAACACTCTCAAGACTCAGTTAACTACTGCTTCTGAACAGAAGAAACTTCAATTATTGTTTACTTCAGAGGAGCTAGGTACCCGCAAACCAACACAGTTGCTATGCCATTTACAGCAATTACTAGGCAATCGTCCCACAATGACAGATGATTCATTTTGTGTGAGTTGTTTCTCCAATGTCTCCCCTTCGGAAGTATACATGGTTTAGCATCCACTCCTAAGGGTACTAAGTTGGACCAGCTTGCTGAGTTGGCTGACAAAGTCATGGAGTTGGCCACACCCAGGCCAGGGACCATTGCAGGAATAACAACACCACCACCTTCAGAAATATACCTGCTTTGGGAAGATGTTGCTCGTCTGGAGAAACTTGTCCACAAGCTCGGCCGTTCTCACTCTCCTCGTCGGATCTCTTGTTCTACTCATCGTTCACCCTCACCTCAATCTATGGAATCATCTGACGATGCTTCTGCCACTTCTGGAACGCTCTGCTAGTACCACCACAAATTTGGCAAGAAGGCACAGAAAAGCAAATCCCCCTGCTCTTGGAAGTCAAACTCCAAGGCCAGTCGTTAGCGGCGACCAACATTGCTGGCCTATCATCCACAGGTCGCTTTTTTCACATACATGACTCTAACTCTAATTTTCGCTTCTTGGTAGATACTAGAGCGCAGGTCAGCATTGTTCCACCACACATAAGGAACAGTCTGCTGGTGCTGGCAATGTGTTACTGAAAGCTATCAACGGTTCGGAAAGACCAACCTTTGGAATGCGTTCACTCACCCTGGATATAGGACATTCCGCTGGGTTTTTGTAGTGGCAGACATACCACATGCTATCATTGGTGCTGATTTTTTTGTACCATTTCGGATTGTTGGTCGATCTTCGTAACCACGCACTCAGTGACTCCACCACTCACCTCTCTGTTCAAGGTGTTGTCTGTACGAATACCTTATCCAGTGACCTTGCCTGTCATCAAGTAAATCCATCAGACCCATATTCTCAACTCTTGTCCAAGTTCCCATCTGTTACTCAAGCTTCCTTCTCTCATTGTCCGGTCAAGCACACTGTGACTCATCACATTCAGACTACTGGACTAGCGGTAACTGCACGCACACGTCGTCTTGCGCCAGAACGTTTACGCATTGCCAAGCACGAATTCGACCACATGCTGCAATAAGGAATAATCTGTCCTTCCAGCAGTAGCTGGGCATCTCCTCTGCACATGGTACTGCACCACCCCTGGTGATTGGTGTCCATGTGGTGACTTCATGGCACTTAATAAGATAACTGTGCCTGACCGCTACCCAATCCCACATCTTCACGACTTCACTGCCACACTCCGTGAAGCTTCCATCTTCTCACATTTGCGTTTGGTACAAGCCTACAACCAAACTTCAATTGCTCCTGAAGACATCCCGAAAACAGCCATAACCACACCCTTTGGTTTGTTCGAGTTTCTTCGAATGCCATTTTGGTCTTCGAAATGCGGCACAAACATTTCAGAGATTTATCGACCAGGTGTTGCGTGGATTACCATTTTTCTATGGTTATGTAGATGATCTTCTCATTGCAAGTTCTTCACAATCGGAACATTTACAGCACCTACAAGCAGTTCTCCAAAGACTTGAGGATAATGGTATTTTAATCAACCCTTCAAAGTGTGTTTTCGGTGTACCCTCTCTAAATTTTCTTGGCTATCACGTTGATTCCTCTGATATCAGACCCATGGAGAGCAAGGTAGCTGTCATTCATGATTTTCCACAGCCTACCAACCAACGGCAGCTAAAAGAATTCTTAGGCATGGTCAACTTTTACCGCCGGTTCATTGCTAGAGGAGCCTCACTCCTACATACCCTCAACCTCCTTCTAGCTCGTTCCACACCTAAGTCACTAGTCTGGAATGATGAAGCTCTCTCCGCATTTGATGCTGTCGAGACTGCACTTGCTGAGGCTATCCTGCTAGAGCACCCAGAACTGGATGCACCCACATGTATCATGACTGATGCCTCCGAGCTAGCGGTTGGAGCAGTCCTGCAGCAGTTTATTGATGGCCAGTGGAAGTCACTTGCATACTTCTCAAAGTCTCTCAAGCCGGCAGAAACACGATACAGTGCATTTGATCGAGAGCTCCTGCCAATCTACCTAGCAGTCAAGCATTTCCGAAACTTCATTGACGGTCGGCTATTCTACATTCTCACAGACCACAAACCCCTCACATTTGCCATTTCAAACAAGCCTGAGCGTTATTCTCCTCGGCAATCAAGACACTTAGAATTAATCTCTCAATTTACATGTGACATTCGACACGTTCAAGGCTCAGACAATGCAGTTGCTGATGCCCATTCTCGATTGATACTGAATGCTGTTCACACAGGTGATGCTGCTCCGGTCATCGACGTCCATGTGATCGCTAAGGCGCAAGCTGCTGACAATAGCCTTCTCGATTTGCCAGCTGCTGACAATAGTCTTCTTGATTTGCCAGCTGATTCTACCTTGAAGCTCTGTCAGATGGTGTCAGGTTGCTATGCAAAGTCTCTACTGGTACCCATGGAGTTTAGACGTCCTGTTTTTTATGCTCCATGCACTATCTCACCCAGGTGTCCGAGCATCTCAGCGACTTGTAACCCGGCACTTTGTCTGGTCTGGCATTAATGCAGACGTCCATCAGTGGGCACGCTCTTGTCTACAATGTCAACGATCCAAAGTGTCTGCATAATAAGTATCCGCATGGTACATTCTCCACTCCAGATGCTCGTTTCGACAAGGTACACATTAATCCGGTAGGACTCTTACCGTTGGATGATGGATTCATTGGCGAGCGAGCGAAGCGAGCGAGACACTATCAGGGGTAACTCAATTGAAAATCGGGGATATTCGTATATATATATGTTTGGACGTATGTAAGGCATTTTTGTACTTTGACCCTCGTGTTTTTGTGTTAGTTCTGTGGTCGACCCCGTCCCAAACTTCACTAAACAGAATCCTCTGGTTTATCGATCAGTACCCATATCATCCTAGAAATTAAATTGTTTACCGTTTTGAATTCTATTGCGGTTGCAGTTAAAACGTGAAAACTTACGGGACTTCCATTTCTATTCGAGTTAGTGGTGGTGGTAAATCAATGCACTCTTTGTCTTGGCCATACGCAACAGTATTTACTTGAAAATGCATTGTCCACTAGACTAACCTTGAAGGTAAGTCTTGTGTAGGTGTATGTCCAATTTTGTCAAAGAATTGTGCTTTACAGCCACTGCTTAGCTAAAGAATATCACAAAGAAAACGTTTAAATAACGTGTTTTTTTGTTGTTGTTGTTTTCATTCAATTCAAACAGTTGCAGCAAGTTGTTACTATATGGCACTGAAACCCCTTTATTGTGTATGCATAATTTAAAAACTCAGCCTTATTTTCAGTAGCTTCAGTGTTAGAAGTCAAAATATTCTTATAAAAATAGTATAGTCTTTAGGCTCGCTAGCCATTTGTGCTCAAGCACATCACTAGTGTATGTCCTCACCTGTATTGATCGATTTACACGTTGGCCAGAAGCTGTCCCAATCGTGAATAGCACAGCAGAGACAGTGGCTCAAGCATTTATCAATACATGGGTATCTCACTTTGGCACACCCTCAAGTATCACTACAGACAGAGGCAGCCAGTTTGAATCACATTTGTTTGAAGCACTCACTCGCCTGCTTGGGACGAAGCACATTAGAACTACTGCATACCACCCGTGTGCAAATGGTCTTGTTGAACGTTTTAATAGGGAGATGTAAGGAGCTCTAAAGGGGCATCCCATGCAAGGACGATGGTCGACAGCTCTTCCCCTAGTACTAATTGGCATTCGTACTGCTTTGAAAGAAGATATCGGTTGTTCTGCTGCCGAGTTAGTTTATGGTACTCAGTTGAGATTACCAGCGGCCTTCTTCATCTCCCATGATCCAGATCCCAGCAGCTTTATCACAGCATTGCACCTGAGAATGCAGTCCTTAAAGGCCACACCCACTCGACCTAGTCGACATTCAGTTGCTGTGGCCCAAGATTCTCTTCAAGATGCCACCTACATCTTTGTCCACTGAGACACCGTTTGCAAACCCCTCCAACAACCATATGATGGTCTATTCAAAGTCTTGAATCGAGCACCTTGGTATTACACACTTGAAATCAAAGGACACAAGGATACAGTTTCAGTAGATCGGCTCAAGCCTGCACACATTGAACGTTCAGATAACGACACATCCATTGATTATTGTGCGCAACCACCTACGCCTCCTACACCACCTGCTACTACCAACGCTCCATCAACTCCTCCATCCCGGACTACACGCCCAGGTCGTAAGGTTCATTGGCCAGCTCACCTGTCTGACTTCGCTCCTTAGCAGTCGCTGGAGGGGGAGTCTTGTAGTGGAACTTATATTAGCGCATAGTATTATTCATGTCACGATACTTACCATACCAACAACTTACTCATTTCGATGTCACGTGGATGTTGTGTGCTGTTGGCAACACGGAATTATATCTTGAATACTATTAAATATAATTTGTTAATAGCTAGCTACATAGCACCCCACGACAGTATCTTCTCCAGGAGCAACCTGACGAGCTTCAAGTAGAAGTCGAAGAAGTGGAGAGATCAGACAACTACCTACTAAGATATCCAATCATATACTCATTGCTCTCACCTGTTGCACTATCTACGACAACTCGTTCAATCTCTTCAATGAACTAGACATCCTGGAGTCACACACTGATCTCTCCACATAATACTTCAAAGAGCACTCTTTCATGCATTCTGAGACAGTGTCAGCAAGTTTGCCTCAGATGTTATGGACGACAACTCAATTGCAACAATGATCTCCAAACTCGACAGCCTTGAAGCACCTTTCGCTCGCCATCAAAGAAGACAAGGGAGACAATGACAAACTGAGACGAAACCCTCCCACTCACCTATTTATGCTTACGTCTCAACCTGGAATTGCCCACGTTCAATGTGGATCCCAGGATGTGGCTACAGTTTAATGACATGTTTGTTGCCACTATGGATTCCAGAGGAATGCACCTGCGCGACATTGAGTAGTGTTGCCGGCCATGGCCACTGACAAAGCTCAAGCCATTGTCCAGAGAAACTTCTACAGTGAATCTGGATACACAGCACACTGGAGAAGCACTTACGGAAGCCCACAAGTTGTCTATTCCATCTAAGTTCGGGTGATCACCAAAGGTGACTACTTCGAGTATGGCAGGGAAGGACTACAATGACTACAGAACCAGTATGTCCTGAATTATGACGCCATAAATGCCTTGGTTGAAGATTCGTCATCACAGTTTCTTACCCAGCATGCCAGACAGTTCTTCTCCCCCAAGCTGAAGGAGGAGTGGGAGAAACACGTCTCAGGCAGGGAAGAGATGACCAACATCAATGACCTCAGGAAGTATATTCGCAGCATCATATACCAGATGGAGCCCAAGGCTCGAGCCGCACTGCTCTCCAGCTCTGGGAGTTCCAGCAGTCACACCCTGCATGTCAAGAAAAAAGCTCTCAGAAGTACAAGCAGCAAGTGCCCTCTCTGCGGAGAAAAGCATGACCTGTGAAGATGCCCCAGCTTCCTAGACAATGACACTGATAAAAGGAACAAGATCGTCAGGGACAAAAGGCTATGCATCAATTGCTTCAGGCATGAATTCAGGACTTGCCCCTTGCTGAATTCAGGTTAGGGAATCTCTCTCATCTCTGAGAGATTGCCACCTCAGCTAGGACTATGCAGATATCCTCAGCGAGGTTGCTACAAAAGAGTCGATGGTGAAGGAGGCAGCAAGGCCTATGTCCGAGCAGAACTTCATTCTCTGACAGAACCAGACAAGTTCGTCTCCGTCACGTTCTCCGTCATGCCAAAGCCAGTGTGTCCACCCCAGAATAAGAAAGCAATTCTTCAAGACGCCACCATTAAAGACCTTCACCTGGAAGATCCAGAATAGGTGAAGCTCTTGATTTGTTGATTGGTACACTAGACCGATGCACTTGCTAGTGAATATAAATGACAAATATGAATAAATCTAATAGCTCACCTACTTGTGCATAGAGGAAAGGTTAATATACAATGTTGACTAACTTGAAGAACTCTTATAATGTACTGGTTATATTTGTACATCATATGTGGGATAGTAAGCATAATGTGTTTTTATCTGGTCTAGAATTGACAGTGTACTTCACAATGCCACGATATGAAGTTATGTATGGAAGAGATTTCAATGTATGTGTAGAATCAGAAGGTGTGATTGCCGAAGGTGTTTTTATTCCAGTATATCTGACTATAACTGTAAATGGTAAGAATAAAACCAACAAAGGAGCCCATTCTTACTAGTTGATGATCATGTCCGACAACTTTGAGAGTTTATATATACATGTGTTGTTTTGGAACATATTTGTAAATTCATTAATAGTATTCAATCACTGGTACTATCATTATATAAGTTGTATTTGTATTTTTCCCTAATCTTCTTCTTTGGTAAAACTACCTCTACACATAACTATTATTATATCACTTGCTTCTCATTCTCACTAATTTAATTATTTGCTGAAGACTATATACTGTAGGAAGATATTTCGGTAAGGAGGGATCCATATAGGCACGTTTTTGGGTTAAAAATTGTTCATTTGAGAAGTTATCTCGTGAGATAGTGCCCCAAAATTATGGGGGGGAGATACACAGATCATTATTTTACTGTTGAATGTGAAATTGAATTTCTTGTTAGATATATTGCTCTTCATTCTCCAGGTGAACATTACTACAATACATGTATTGGATGCACATTATATAGCACAACATAGTGAGTACTGTAGATATTTATATATGTGTTCAGGTATAACCATCTCTGGCTCCATGCAGTATAACTTCAATTCTTCAATCAATTCAAGTTGTCAAGATTTAAACACAATTGATTTGGGAGTGAATGAGTCATTCACTCTCACATTGCACTCTAGTATCAAAGGAGTTGAGTTTCAACAAACACATGTTGAAGTGATCGTGCAAGGTTATAGTAAGTGTAATGTCGTGTTGAGCTCTTAGCACACATGCACAAGAGGGTTATAGCACAGTTATCCTTTTTGTTGTCTGTCTGTCTATATGCTCAGATTTTAGGGATTACTGACAATTAATTGTTGATTTTAGGTATGAACTTACACAGAATGATGATTAAGACTTTTATTGACCTATGTCATTGAATTTCTGGCCAATTTTTTTTAGTAAACATGAAGCTTTCAACTCTCCTTAAGTATTTGCTTTTGTGTATAATGCCTCCTTTTGTCACATCAAAATCATGAGCTATCAGTTTCTGGTTGTATGCAGTAGTTTTGCTTTACATTGAGGAGCTAACAAAGTGCTACTGAGAAGTTAGCTTAGTGCAGCTGAAGAATTAACCAAGTGCTGCTGGAAGAGTTTCACGTTGATAATCATTGACAGTCATTTTCATGTTCAGCTTCACTTAAGAAGGCGCTAAGGGTTCAAACCTTTGGTGTCATTCAATTTAAATCAGCCATCTAGAGTTAGCAGCTGAAATAATAAATTTCAACCACAGTATTCTCTCAGAACATTGTGTACAGTACCAGTGATACACGCTTTGATGCAAAAATGACAAGCAAGCTAAAAATCTGATTTCATTTAAATAAACTTTTAAGTACAGTACTGGCCTTCAAAACTCTAAAACGTAATAAGAAAAATTATGACTTAACTTACATTTTTGCTTTTTTTGTAAGCAAAAATCTAGCCTCTCACTGTCTTCCTCATAAAATACATATCTAGTACCTTTAAAAGAATTCGCTTGCATATCAGTAGAACTTTTCATTCATCAATTAACAAATGACCTCAAAGTGTCAAAAAAAAAATTATAAGTAAAAAACTTCAGCATAGCATTATACAGCTACTTTCTTTTCACTGAAATTACTAAAAAAACTCATTGTGAATTGGTAACATTTAAAAATCTTGGCCTCAAGTAGTGTCTTTGCTACATTCAGATGCCACAGCTCGAGGCCTCCAATTTGCAGATTCATGATATCCTATTAACTATTATTTATTGTAAATAGTGATATATGTGTACTAATTAAATCTTAATTGTAGCATTTTGTAGATTCTTAATGTCTCCTCTAAATGGTGGAGTAGTTTTCACAAATAATTTTAAAATGGGATCCATGGCAACTTTTATTTGCAATAGAGGATATAAAATAGCTGGACATTTTCAGAGAATATGTACTTCAAACAGAACTTGGACTGGAGTGTCCCCTATTTGCATATCTGGTAAAAAAATATTTAAAGTTCCAATAACTTCTAGTGTAACTATCAACTATTTATTCCTTGCTAGATAACTTCACAATGTTATCTTTAGGTATGTGACCTTGAGATAACTCAAGTTATCACATAGCAGGGGCTGTATTGCTCAAGGTCATTATAGTAGTTATAGCAACTGGACTGGCTTACCAGTTTCCAGGGTTTTTACAGCTACCTTTACTCTAGTAGTGGAGCCTACCCAACCAGGTTAGAGCAGCTGCTACAATATAAGCTGGGGGTGTGGGTAGCCTCATGAGAGTTTTACTGCCAACTTTACGCCAAGAGTTACCAACAAACTACTTCAGTGAAGACATCTAGCATAGAATAAACCACTTATTACACTCATCAGAGTGATGTGGCTAGATATTTCACTCTCAGGCTTTATTTTCACTCTGACTCTGGCTCTTCAAAATAAATTAGCCTACTCATAAAATATTTTGCCATATCACACTCTGACTAATGTAATAAGTACTATAAATATATAATAATAGTACGCGCGTAAGTTGCTCATTCAAAAATGTATTGGAAAAATCGCTGTTCTATTGAAATCGGACGGGGAAAGCGAAATAGTTCGTAACTAATTGAAATACCTTGGCAACTAAGTGGAAACTAAGTGAAATACCTCGGTAGTTAAGTGAAATAGTACGGGTAAGTGCGCACGCATACAGTGTTAACCTTGGAAACCTACAGTTCGAGTAGTTTTTAGTTGGAGACAATGTCCTTCTTTACCACAAAACCTCTACCCGTATTAGACAGAATGTTTTACAACAGATTAGGAGGAGCCGCACGTTGAAAAGAAAGTCCCAGCGGAAGCTAATCCTGAAATAAGGAGATAGTGAGTGAACGATATAATATAGCTACAATTGCAAATGACTTTTTAAAAGCTGGCCTACTATAAGCGAGTGATAGCACGGGTAACCTGTGCTATTAGGAACAATAGCACTTGTAAATTAATCCCGAACTAATCACTGAATACCACAGAATATCACGAGTCTGTCGGCTAGCATATACACGAGTGCCGCAGGCACGAGCGTAAATGCCACCGACAGACGAGTGATATTCCTAAAACTTAGTGGCTAATGTAATGGATGCTGCCAAGAAGTCTTTAGATTCTTTTTTTTCTGATGATTGAAAATCTTTTCTCTAATGTTGGAGGTGGAGTAGAAAGCAAATGTGAAAGGCAGAAAAGTACTGCCATCTTGTAGCATTCAGAGTGAACAATCAGTCTTTATGATGAGGAATTACGGAAGTCTTTAGAAGAGCAAAACTCAAAAGAAAACATTACCCAACATGAGAACGTGGTGTTGTTGGTGCAAAGGGATAAATGAAAAGCGAAAAATTGAGAATATTCCACCCAAAGAATTAGACAGGACTTCTTGCGGAGTGCAAGCGGTAGTCTGTATGAACCGAGCAGTCTTACTTCCATTCAAAGAAGTTTGGATAGACATTTGACAAAAGACCATCACAACCATTCAGCATCATAAGAGATTATTGTTTAGGCCTATCAACAGCTACTCATAGATAGTAATATAAAGTCCCTGCATTCATATGAAGCAATTTTTATTTAATCAAATTAATGTAATTGGCACAGAATGATAATATAGAATTCGCAGACCCTCAAGGGACGCAATAAGTGTAAAAGTGAAGCTTAGGGGGATGCAATAACCCAACGCAATAACTCTGGACTTTCCCTATACTGCGGAATATCGCAAGCGTACGATACTTTCCAATTCAAATACATTTTCTACGTAAAGGCAATCACAATTCAGTACACTATATTATATATATATATATTAGAATGAGAGTATAATTTCGTGTATTTATTCCTAATATATTACTTAATAGCACACTTCAGGCATAGATATTTTGCCACTGTAAAATTACTCAATAGCATTATTATTATGCTTTTTTCATTGACAATCTCTGTGTGGGGAAACAACCAGAGTAGGCTGCCACCAGAGTGTACAACTCAACAGTTGTCTAGCTATTCAAAGCTTTACAGCAGCTCCCAAGACAGATTTCTCAATTCTGCTTAAGTATTGCTGTAATTAAGAATTCACTGAAAAGCATGAACATACACTGAGAGTTTACCTGCATTGCTCAGCCTTTATATAGAAGGACCAAACAGCACAGGCATGACGGAATGACATGGCATAAAACAAGAGGTGTAAAGTAGAAGTTTGGGAATGGAATGTTAGTGTACATTATTAGTGAATAGCTGATAATAGAAGTAACAGAATACAGTATGAGTGTGTGGTGAGTGTCAATGTCATAACAGTGTCTTTGAGAGATGTGGTAATTATACCACACTCTGGTCCTTCTGCTTTAATTCTCCAAGCCACCTTTATCTTTATTTTGCCAGCTCAGGAACATTCAGGACATTTTCTCAGTCCTTTGTGTTTGTGTTAAGAACAGTAAATGCCCGTTGAGTAGTATAATGCTGTGATCCCTCTCTACAGCTGCACAATTATACAGCTATTCATGGTTTTAGGGCCACCAATGCCTGTTTTTATGTTCACATTGAATAAAATGAAGACTCAATGATATTCAACTAAACACCTCTAAGATTGCATCATGTGACACTTTCGGCATTGATCCTGCCAACTATGTCTTGCCTGAAATTTGATACAAATTCCTATATTGCATACTACTCAAAAAGTTGGGCCACTCAGACCATGACCTGACCAATTTTACTAATTGTAAAGTTGGTAAGTACCAAGTGAAACAAAAAAAACTGATCAGTATCTTTGCGACCTTTGAAGTTAATGTTACGAATTTTAGGCTTAATTATACCATGGCTGTAATTATTTCTTAATAATGTATTGCATGAGTTGTTCACTGGAGTTGTCGACTGGGATTACTTTCCAGAGGCGTAGAAGGAAGTAGTTTTGACTGGTCAAGCCGTTCAATGTGTATATTCAAGAAGTATTTGCTTTATTTATGGTCTAGACCTTTTACTATCATTTGTAAGCCTATAAATAAAGAATTTGCAAAAGAAAATGAAATAGCTACTTAATACAATAGCAAAAATATACCTTATAATTATGGTGTTGCTTCACTGTGTCAGCTACTGCTTAGTTTATGGCATTGTTAGTTATTATTGTCACCTTTCATTATGATCTCTTAAAGAGTACTTGCCTGGCTAGAAATGTCATGCATCTTCAGGATATAATCCGTATTTTTCTTGAGCATGCTAAAAAGCAATACACCATTATTCTAGGAATAGAAGGAATTTTGATAAGGTATTAGCTACTCTTCTCATGTGTGTGAAATCTCTCTTCATTTTTCAGATAATATTTACAAAAATCACACACACACAAAATTTCCTACTAAAACTTATTTCCTTACTAAAAGGACAGCACACTTGAACCAATAACAATGTACTTCCTTCACTAATTCAACTTTAAGCTTGACCCCTCCATGATTGCTTACCACCCCTTAAACATAACAACCTCTGATTTGTGAACTAAAAGACCTTGTTCCCAATAATTGTTCTCAGTTTAAACGTTTGCTTACGCTTCCGTTTTACTGAACAAAATTCTAACAACAACAACTAACAAAAAACAAACAAAACAAACTCATATTCTAAAAGTAGAACCACTGACTCAATCACAGTGTAGTCAATCAGTGTTTTGTATCCCCTGCTGGGGAGCAAATATCCCACACAGTCAGGAGATCCTTTTAATGTTCTAGCAAGCATACTCAATAGAGGCATTTAGCTTGTTGTGAAGTTCACTATCAGAAGTTCCACTGTGTTAAGGTGCCTCACTAATTGTGACATAATATAACTATGCTAGTTCTAAATACAATTAAAATAATTATGTAAATTAAATGTACCTTACATCAAATAAACTTCTTGTGATGAAAAAATTTAATATGCCATAGCTATTATGAGTGTTTTGTTTATTTAGGTGAAATGTCAGAGTTCAACTACAATGTTGCAGTATTCATTGTTAGTTTTGTTCATTTACTGGCATCTCTATGCCTACAAGATCACTGAAGTCATCACAAAAGATACAATTAGAATAAATGATAGGATTGATCACCTTAGCAGCAAACTAGTTTTCTATGTCACACAATTATTGACACTGTAGTTTTCATGTTACTTTTTGAAATACTCATTATTACATTTAAAAGAGCTGAAATAACGATCTATGTACCCAATTGATAAGAACAAGGTTAGCAAATGCAGTAGCTAGAAGGATGATATTAGTGAATGGGATTGTAGAGAAAGAGGAAATACAAGACCAGGGGAATATCAGTGCCCATTCACAAAACCAAACAACATTGTTACATCAGTAAAGTTATGATAATATGTTTTAGCTAACATGAAAGAATGCCAATGTCAATGAATGGACACAGTTAAACAGTTTTCACTTAGTAAATGGAGTTTTGAAAATAACTAGCTATACATTGATGAGTAGCTATAAGGGCCTGTAGCTAAGTTATAGTTAAAGCATGAGCGCTTAGTTTCTAGTCGATTTATTGCACGACAGCCCGAGGGCCGTAGGCCCGAGGACTGAGTGCGATAAATGTACTAGGCACTAAGCGCTCATGCTTTAACTAGTTTAAATACCGGGCAAGTGTTATTGCACACTTGCCAAGTTATTACACCTGACAACAATATAGCAACGGTATTTAATTCAGTTTTTAAATATAAATGTGGTAAGCAATACATTATTATCATTGGAGGGGTCAAGCTGAAAGTTCACTCAATAGAGGCATTTAGCTTGTTGTGAAGTTCACTATCAGAAGTTCCACTGTGTTAAGGTGCCTCACTAATTGTGACATAATATAACTATGCTAGTTCTAAATACAATTAAAATAATTATGTAAATTAAATGTACCTTTGTACAATTATCATGTGTATCGCCTATTTACACCAGTTCAAAAGTTTACTTGTGGTTGCTGTCACCAATTTTTTGGACAAAAAAATATAGCAAGAATATCTTCCACTCATCATAATTATAGTTTTAAAAGTTAAGTAACTGAAAACTTTGGGATATCTACAATTAAATGTACCTTACATCAAGTAAACTTCTTGTGATGAACATTTTTAATATGCCATAGCTATTATGAGTGTTTTGTTTATTTAGGTGAAATGTCAGTGTTCAACTACAATGTTGCAGTATTCATTATTAGTTTTGTTCATTTATTGGCATCTCTATGCCTACAACATCACTGTAGTCATCACAAAAGATACAATTAGAATAAATGATAGAATTGACACTGTAGTTTTCATGTTACTTTTTGAAATAGTCATTGCATTTAAAAGAGCTGAAATAATGATCTATGTACCCAATTGATAAGAAGGTTAGCAAATGCAGTAGCTAGAAGGATTATAATAGTGAATGGGATTGTAGAGAAAGAGGAAATGAAGAAATACAAGACTATGGGAATATCAGTACCCATTCACAAAACCAAACAGCGTTGTTACATCAGTAAAGTTATGATAATATGTTATAGCTAACATGAAAGAATGCCAATGTCAATGAATGGACACAGTTAAATAGTTTTCACTTAGTGAATGGAGTCTTGAAAATAACTAGATATACATCAATGAGTAGATATCCCAAAGTTTTCAGTTACTTAACTTTTATTATTACAAGTGTTCCACTATGGTGACTAACAGCAACAATAGCAGGGAAACTGCTAGCATAGTGGAGCAGGGCCTAATCTTGTATTTCTGGATTCAGTCTTGTTTTGCTGTTGTCGTTGTTGTTGTCTTTTTACACCAAAAAATATGCTATTATTTGTTCTTCATCACACACTTGCCACTAACCATGTGCAGTTCATTGCTTAAAACCAATCGTAGCTAAGTAATAGCTAATCTCACAAAATAATATTAAAAACCATATAAAGCATTGGTATTACTCTGGAAAAAGGAGAGGAGGAGCTAAAATGATACATTCCCATCCACAACTTAGTTATAATCTTTTTTTTAAGTTGCTCACTTGACTACTTTTAATAGTAAAGCATATTAGCTAGTAGCTATAGCTACAAGGATCAATAAAAAATATTGGAACGGTTGATGAATAACTTGCTTTCAAAAAGTATAGTGGTTTCCCTGTTTTACAAAAAATTTCTTCAAGAAATACAGCTATTATGTTTCTATATAACTCAAATGCAAAGGCATGAGTGGTCTATAACCAGCCTTAATAACACATGGAGAGTAATTGGGAGGACTTTTTTTTGCTAATACTGTAGCTAATTGTGGTTGTCACAAAAAAAACTGTTCTAGTGACCACATGAAATACACCATGGAATAGAGAATCCAACAATCTACCACTAGCACTACAGTATGTGGCTTTGACATCTGAAACTACATTTGCATTATTATAACACTTATTTTAAACTCACTTTATGGTAAAAAAATATTCCACCCCCTCCTTCCTCCACCCCCAGATGATTAGAGGGGAATAGCTAAATATAGCTAACACAGTGGAATGACATTCTTCTAATTCATGGCTGTTAAATGGGATAACTATATGTATTTTATATTATTGCATTCCAAGCAGCACTAAGTACTTGAGGGGGGTGTGGTTTGTTTTGGCTGATAGTGTGGTCGTGCCCCATGGTAAGGGTGTTTTCAAGTCTAAACCTTCATTACAGGGAATTTCCTGTGGTTTAACATTATCTTGAACCCTTCACCACAGGTATGGGTGGTAACTGGGAGGAGAGGGGGAGGGACCAAGTCTTGTTGTGTAAGAGTGATTAACCTTGGCGAGCAGATAAAGAAGCAGATGAAAGTGGGATATGCAATACCAATCTGGCTTCACACACAGTTCATCATAAGCAACTAGGGAATAGCTAGCTAGATCAGTAAGTTCTACCTCCACTCTAGTTTCTGATCTTAGTTAAAACAAATGCAGCTCTATGTGTTTAAATTTCCTGTATTAGTTAGGCCCCTAGCAGTAACCAGGATATTATGCATATTGGCTAAAACATGGCTGTAAATCTTGAAAGGCCAGAGAATGTGCCATTCATGCACCTATTATGGCAGTACACAGGAAACTGTTATGACATCTCATCCCTAGGGAATTTTTAAATATTTTTTTTCCCCATGGAGTAACTATAAAAGAATTCTAAAATTTAGGGGAGTCAGTCGAGATGTTTGCTACAGCATTAGTGTTGGTGTCTTTGCTAGGTTATGGAGAAAGCAACCCACTGCAGGTTCATTTGAGTACAGACATAAACTTTAAAGTCGGACAGAAAGTTCTCCTTAAACTGAGCTTCACCAATGAAGGAAAAGAGGATATATACTTATTCCATCAAGGTACTCCATTAGAGAGAATAGAGTCAGATTGTTTCAAAATAACAAGAAATAAATCGCCCATTTCCTATGACGGACCATTTTACAAGCGGTTGGCAGTCAACTCTCAATCGGAAGGCTCGGCCTTGAAATCAAATGAAACTAAGTCAGTAACAGTGGATCTAAGCTCAGCCTACAGCGTCGGTACAAGAGGCAGTTATGCTGCCGCTTTGCTCACCAAAATGTTCTTCCACTTTAGCGATGGCGCCATAATCAGCGCGGACATACAGTCACCGACAGTTGATTTCGTGGTAGATGGAGATGCCTCCGAGGGTGTCATCCTCACCTCGGGTCAACAACACCGCATTAAGTGGGGAAACTATTCAAAAGAAGAATTGAAAGCTGGAAACGTAAACTTAGGAGCTCCCAAGAGTGTGATTTATCTAGGCTCCTATACAACCTATGATGTTTCTGAAGCTAACGCCGCTTGGATAAAAGCTTACTCTAAATTAGTAACTGGGATTTCTGGATTGACCAACAATCCAAGCCATTATTATAATTGGTTTGGAATGTATCCTACAAGTACAGTATGGAGCAACACATTCAGCTTAGTAAAATCTTCAATGGAAGAAGACACTTTCAAATTGTATTTCCATGGCCGACATTGCAGGAGTAATGTTTACGCTTACACCTACGCAGGCTCTCGCACAATTTATTTGTGTGGTGCCTATATTTCAGCTCCAGATAGTGGAGTTGACACCAAGTTTGGAACTCTTGTCCATGAGATGACTCATGCTGTTGTGGCCACTAGGGATATAGCTTATGGACGACGATATGCTCGATATCTTGCACAGTCCTACCCTTCCCTGGCAGTTGAGAATGCAGACAATTATGAATACTATGTGGAGACTTTGTAATGTATGAAGCCTTTCATCATTACAAATAACTGATTCCTATTGTTTGAAAACCCATTCCCCCCCATGTTTTAGATTTGGAAGTTTATGTAGTCAAGTAGACTTTTTCATCATATTTCTAGCCACTAGGTTTTGTTTGTAGAATTTTTTTTTCATTTAGAAAAATTCATTCATAGCTAGTTCTAAATAGCTATACCTCTAGATATACTGAACAAGTAACAACACTATTGCTAAATAGAAGATAGTATTAGTCTGTTTAAGGAGAGAGCTGAGACAAGGCCTGCATTTTTAACTACTAAGGCATATTTGTGTTGTGGTTGTGTAGCTTGTGATATGAACAATGTATTCAAGTAGCTACTGTAGCTATGTTCATCCCAGTATCTATACAGATACAGAATGTGTCACTCATAATCTTTTGGAGTCCATATACAATGCCTGTCTGTATAAGAATTAGAGATGTTTACACAAGAGTGGATACCCAGATTTCTCTCTGGTGGCAGCGTTAAAAATTATACCTTAAGTGAGCCTCTATTGTACTCAACATGAATTGTGGATCCACCATTCACTTCGAACAGCCATTTCTCAATGCTATCATGTCAGTCAATAAAGGAAATTATCATCAATTTGATGAACAGTAATAAGCAATAATAACCCAATATATCTCGTACAAGACTTCTAACTTCACTATACACTATGATTGATGACACTTTACCACCTTATAATAAGTGACGCTCTTTACCACATTATAATAAATGACACTCTTTACCACATTTTCTCCTTAAATTGTAGTTAGAAAAGCAATGTTTATTAGGTGCAAATAATATTAGTAGCTACACCGTTAGTTGCATTATATTTTACATATTGTGTATACAATGTATCTATACTAGTGGTGTGCTTGAGCACAAATGGCGAGCGAGCCTGATAGTTAGGTAACATAAAACTAAGTATTGTTACTATGTTTTAGCTTAGTTCATGCAAACACTATAATAGCAGTTATGACTTATTATTTCAGCAAACAAATACAAAATCACTCTCTTACCTGATTAATGGTAACTTTTGTAGTATCAAACATCTGCCATTCTGATAATCTCAATTACAAGTAATTGTTGAAAAAGCTCTCAGCTACAATAAAAAATAAATAAATAAATAAACCAGTGTTATTATTTGTAATTTTAGAAACAACTATGGAATTTACTACTTACCTCAATTTCCTGAGTATTGATAACTTCTGTAGTATCAAATTGAAGTCACTTTGACCATCTGAATAACATTGAATTCTTGACAACAAGCTCTCACCTACAAAAACAAAAGACAATCAATTATAGCACACAAATACAAAATTACTTTCTTACCTCATTTTCTTGAGCAGTGGTAACTTTTGTAGTACCAAATTTGAGTCATTCTGACTACTTGAATTTACCAGTCACTGTTGACAACAAGCTCTTAGCTACAAAAAAAGAAAGGCCAGAGTTATTTTTTGCATATTTAGCTAACAAATATGGAACCTCAGCATCCTGGAGTAGTAGTAGCTTCCTTAGCATAATACTTTGTGCTTACATACGCTTTTCAGAAGTAGTGATAACTCTCTTAGTACTGACTACAGGTGGCTCTAGACAACTAACAAGCCGCACTTAGCCGAAAAAAAGGCGAAGTTTTGAATTTAATTCTGGTAAAGGGTCTTCAATGCCATAGTAACCGGTCGAATCAACTTTTTGTTTCTTGAAAAGCAAGCATTTTTTATTTTCTTGAGCAGTGATAACTTTTGTAGTACCAAATTTGAGTCATTCTGACTATTTGAATTTACCAGTCACTGTTGACAACAAGCTCTTAGCTATAAAAAAGAAAGGCCAGAGTTATTTTTGCATATTATTTAGCTAACTAATATGGAATTACGTACTTACCTCAGCATCCCTGGAGTAGTAGTAGCTTCCTTAGCATTAATACTTTATGTGCTTACATACGCTTTTCAGAAGTAGTGATAGCTCTCTTAGTACTGACTACAGGTGGCTCTTGACAACTAATAAGCTGCACTTAGCCGGAAAAAAGGCGAAGTTAGGAATTTAAATCTGGTAAAGGGTCTTCAATGCCATAGTAACCGGTCGAATCAACTTTTTGTTTCTTGAAAAGCAAGGATTTTCGCAGGAATTTTCTCACACTTTGGAGCTTAAGTTTTGGTTAATGCTGTAGTTTCAGAATAAACTGGGGTCAAGCCTAAAAAGCCGGGGGGGTTTTAAGAAAAAAGTTCCCCACGCGTGCGTTTAAAGGGCATACGTACAATCCATACATGCATACATAACTAGTGATGTGCTTGAGCACAATTGGCAAGCGAGCCTGATAGTTAGGTAACATAAAATTAAGTATTGTTACTATGTTTTAGCTTAGTTCATGCAAACACTATAATAGCAGTTATGACTTTTATTTCAGCAACCAAATACAAAATCACTCTCTTATCTGATTAATGGTAACTTTTGTAGTATCAAACATCTGCCATTCTGATAATCTCAATCACCAGTAACTCTTGAACAAGCTCTCAGCTACGATAAAAAATAAACCAGTGTTATTATTTGTAATTTTAGCCAACAAATATGGAATTACTACTTACATCATTCTTGAGTATTGATAACTTCTGTAGTATCAAATTGAAGTAACTTTGACCATCTGAATTACCTTGAATTCTTGACAACAAGCTCTCACCTACAAAAACAAAAGACAATCAATTTTAGCACACAAATACAAAATAACTTTCTTACCTCATTTTCTTGAGCAGTGGTAACTTTTGTAGTACCAAATTTGAGTCATTCTGACTATTTGAATTTACCAGTCATTGTTGACAACAAGCTCTTAGCTACAAAAAAGAAAGGCCAGAGTTATTTTTGCATATTTAGCTAGCTAACAATATGGAATTACGTACTTACCTCAGCATCCCTCGAGTAGTAGTAGCTTCCTTAGCATTAATACTTTATGTGCTTACATACGCTTTTCAGAAGTAGTGATAGCTCTCTTAGTACTGACTACAGGTGGCTCTTGACAACTAACAAGCCGCACTTAGCCGGAAAAAAGGCGAAGTTTTGAATTTGAATCTGGTAAAGGGTCTTCAATGCCATAGTAACCGGTCGAATCAACTTTTTGTTTCTTGAAAAGCAAGCGTTTTCGCAGGAAGTTTCTCACAATTTGGAGCTTAAGTATAAAGTATGGCTTGCTTAATGATGTAATTTCAGAATAAACTGGGGTCAAGCCTAAACAGCCGTGTTTTTAAAAGAAAAAAGTTCCCCGCGCGCGCGTTTAAAGGGCATACGTACAATCCATACATACATACATATATACATATATACGTATAACATATACCCGATTTTGCATTATCCACCCCTAATACTGTCTCGCTCGCTTCGCTCGCTCGCCAATTATATACATACAATATACTAGTGGTGTGCTTGAGCACAAATGGCGAGCGAGCCTTAAACTACACTATTGTTAAATGACTACTAACACTCAAGATACCAAAATAAAGTCGAGTTTTTAAATTACGTATGCGGTAAAGGGGATTCAATGCCATAGTAACCGCTACCCGCAACTGTTTGAATTGAAAAAGAAACAACAAAATCAAGTCACGTTATTTAAAGTTTTCTTTGTGACATTCTTAATTGTAGTTGTAACGCACAATACTTTCACACAACTGAACACACCTACGCATGACTTACCTTCGTGGTTCGTCTAGTGGACAATGAATTTACAAGTTAATGCTGTTGAGTAGGGCTTATAACTGTGACAAATAGCGACTAACTCGAATAGAAATGGAGCTCCCATAAGCTTTTGCGTTTTAACTGCACCCGCAAAAGAATTCAAAGCGGTAGGTGATACGGGTAATGGTCGCTAAACCGGAGGATTCTGTTTAGTGAAGTTTGGGACGGGGTCGAACGCGGAGCGAACACAAAAATACGGAGGGTCAAAGTACAAAATGACATACGTACGTCCAAACATAATAATATCTAAACTAGTGGTGTGCTTGAGCACAAATGGCGAGCGAGCCTGATAGCTAGGTAACATAAAATGTTACTATTTTTAGCTTTCTTCATGCAAACACTATAATAGCAGTTATGACATTTGATTACAGCAAACAAATACAAAATCACTCTCTTACCTGATTAATGGTAACTTTTGTAGTATCAAACATCAACCATTCTGATAATCTCAATCACCAGTAACTCTTGAACATTTTAGCCAACAAATATGGAATTACTACTTACCTCATTCTTGAGTATTGATAACTTCTGTAGTATCAAATTGAAGTTACTTTGACCATCTGAATTACCTTGAATTCTTGACAAGCTCTCACCTACAAAAACAAAAGACAATCAATTTTAGCACACAAAAACAAAATTACATTCTTACCTCATTTTCTTGAGCAGTGGTAACTTTTGTAGTACCAAATTTGAGCCAATCTGACTATTTGAATTTACCAGTCACTGTTGACAAGCTCTTAGCTCAAAAAAGAAAGGCCCGAGTTAATTTTGCATATTTACCTTACAAATATGGAATTACGTACTTACCTCAGCTTCCCTCGAGAAGTCGTAGCTTCCTTAGCATTAATACTACGGCATTCTGACTACCAACGGCTCTTGACAACCAACAACGGGCACTCCGTATCCCCCATAAAACGGCGAAGTTTTGAAATTAAGTCTGGAAAAGGGTCTTCAATGCCATAGTAACCGGTCGAATCAACTTTTTGTTTCTTGAAAAGCAAGCATTTTCACAGGAATTTTCTCACACTTTGGAGCTTAAGTAAGGCTTGCTTAATGCTGTCGTTTCAGAATAAACTGGGGTCAAGCCTAAAAAGCCGTGTTTTTTGGAGAAAAAAGTTTCCCGCGCGCGCGTTTAAAGGGCATACGTACCATCCTACATACATATATACCTATAACATATACCCGATTTTGCATTATCCACCCCTAATACTGTCTCGCTCGCTACGCTCGCTCGCCAATAAACTAGTGATGTGCTTGAGCACAAATGGCGAGCGAGCCTAAAGACTATACTATTTTTATATGAATGATTAAACATTGAAGCTACTGAAAATAAGGTCCAGTTTTTTAATTTCGCATACACGGTAAAGGGATTTCAGTGCCATAGTAACAACTCTCTGCAACTGCTTGAATTGAAGGAAAAAAACAACAACAAAACAATACACGTTATTTAAAAGTTTTCTTTGTGATACTCTTTAGCTAAGCAGTGGTTGTAACACACAATGCTTTGACACAACTGGACATGCACCAGATATTGATATATAGCACATAAGTCTACTCGTTATAATAGCATGACATTGACCATATGAAACACAGAAGTTTGGATATACAAACTCAAAGCAATGATGACTCTGATCATGTAAATATTCCTTCAACTTCCTTACCACTTGTGATACAAACACTTTTTGTATTCACTGGGTGTCACTTCATTTTTCTTTAATGAATTAGGCATGGCATTTTTCATGGTGTTTCTCTTGGCATTTTTCCTACACTTCTCTGAGTTTATAATAATAATAATAATAATAATAATAATAATAAATAATAATAATAATCTCCAACCAATAGTCCATTGGAAGGCAATGGATAGAAACAGTCAGATGCTGATATTTTTGTGAAGGACTGAAGATAGTGATGACCATCTCAATAATATCAGAACCAGAGTAGTGTTACGGATGTGGTGTGCTAAACTAGAGGTCGCATTCATCACTGTGAGTACAAGAAAAACACCAACTGTGGTCTTCATGCAGTGTAAAGTGTCAAGACTGTCTGAATGTACCAACTATATCTTGAGAAGTTGTCAGCCACCATCTTCACCAGCACATCAACAACAATTGCTGAGGTGGCTATTTATCATTTAGAGTGCAGTGTACAGATAAAAGTGGAGAGTCTGCATGCAAGAAACTGGCAGTGATAGGGATGGGACTCTGATGGGAATTTCGACCTAGACAATGAAGTAAATGAACTGATGTATGATACGATGATGAAAGTGAACTGTATTACATTCATAATTGCCAGTTCCACAATTGTATTAATATTATATTTAAAATTTTCTGATAAAATCTCATAATTTCAAACAACATGTTTAGCGAAGCACAATTCAGAAAATATGCATGGGAACAAAATTGATAAGATCTGTACAGCTGCACTAGACCTATATAGCTACTTACTTAGCTGTACTAGACCTATATAGCTACTTACTTTAAAGAATTTCCTGCAATAATGCACTGCTTTTTTGACCGCTCTCTGCAGAGGTCATTCACCAAGTTCCAAAAAATCCATTTCTATATACTGCTGGTAATTTCACTATGAGAAACTTCATTGCTATTTATTTACATACCTATAACTATGAACTTCAGGCCTTCTTTTGGTAGCAAATTGAGAGTTTAACAACAAGAAATAACAGGAGGAGAGACCGTTAAACTTGACCATAGAATTTGCCGTCTTTACCATGGACTGAGCAGAATGACGTAATCGCTTATAATATTTTTATATGAATGATTTTGACTTCTAACACTAAAGCTACTGAAAATAAGGTCCAGTTTGTTTATTTAGCATACAGGGTAAAGGGATTTCAGTACCATAGTAACAACTCGCTGCAACTGTTTGAATTGAAGGAAAACAACAACAACAAAACAATACACGCTATTTAAACGTTTTCTTTGTGATATTCTTTAGCTAAATAGTGGCTGTAAAACACAATGCTTTGACACAACTGGACATACACCTACACAAGACTTACCTTCGCGGTTAGTCTAGTGGACAATGCATTTCCAAGTAAATACTGTTGCGTATGGCTTATAACCATGCCAAATAGCGCATTGACTTACCACCGCCACTAACTCGAATAGAAATGGAAGTCCCGTAAGTTTTCACGTTTTAACTGCACCCGTAAAAGAATTCAAAATGGTAAACAATTCAATTTCTAGGGTGATACGGGTACTGATCGATAAACAGAGGATTCTGTTTAGTGAAGTTTGGGACGGGGTCGACCACCGAACTAACACAAAAATGCGAGGGTCAAAGTACAAAAATGCCTTACGTACGTTCAAACATATATATAAACAAACAAACATCCCCGATTTTCAATTGTGTTACCCCTGTAAGTGTCTCGCTGGCTACGCTCGCTCGCCAATAAAGCTAGTACGAAAGTCTATGACTTCCGATCACGGTGGTGATTGGACTGTGTTCTCAAGCTATAACTTTTATAATGATGCTAAGGCGATGCCAGTCTCACTCCACACTACAAAATTGTTCTGAACAGGCTGAAAGGACAGCAGATGCAATTTCTTTGTAAAAAAACTAGCAGTTAGGTAAGAGTCGTCATGTCTCGCGTGCGACATTGTTTCAATTAAAAAACTGAAATCGAATCAATTTAGCCACACCTACCTTAGCGCTTCTGTGGAGGGCATGTAAGAAATAACTCTGGCTAGCTAGCTCTTTACTGTATTGTATAGCCTAAAAACTCAGTATAAAGTTTTACTGACTTGAATTGGTTTTCCACCTAAGCTGACTTCTCTAGCTAGACCATGAATTTTGGAAGTAACAGCTATAGAAATAAGTGCAGTGTTAACTGTTCAGTGTATTTGTGATAGCTAGCAAGTGAAAAAATTAACACTGTTTGTTGTGGGTGCTCCAGATAGGTGTTGATTGCTAAGGTAGCGTGCAGGCATAGTGTGATTTGATTAAGAAAAATACAAGCTGGTGCAGTAAGGAAGAGAGTGATCAATGATTTATGTTCACTAGAATTTGAGTTTCTATCTCTTGTTAATTTCTGTAGAATGTTCATTCAACCATTAAATTCAGTTTCCACACATGTTAAGTATATTCATTGCTATTTAATCCGTTTCATGCTCAGTTTTATTAGAGGAATTCATTCTTTTAAGAGATTTCTTACACTAACAATTGCACAAAGTGTGCTGAGTATAGTAAAGTCAGGTATATGATTTCATTGCAAAGCAGCCGCTGGGCTACTTGCCATTAGTGTTTGCTTGTTGTTTGTTTATGATTGTGTTTTCCTGAGCCACACCCTTTCCTCAATAATTTTGTCAGTTGACTTGCAGAAAGTCTATTATAGAAGTACCAATTCTGTTTTAATTTTTTTAACTCTTCTGATTATGTTTTATTTATATATTTGTATTGACTTGGTCTTGTTCTCTTCTCATATTACTAATGTCTTCACCATTATCATTTCCTTCTTATTGAGTCTTAATTCATTGCTCTCTCCTCTCTCTTGTATTTATTCTATTTCAAGCAATTCAGCCTATAGGCGATCATCGAAACATATTGCACAGTCATGTGATCTTGATAATGTCATGTGACTATGATTACTGTCATGTGATCTTGATAATGTCATGTGACTATGATTACTGTCATGTGATCTTGCTTACTGTCCCCATGTGCAGCTGTGAGTGAGGCAGACCTGAAGATGTGTTCTAGTTTAGACATCTTCGTCAACAACACCAACCGTGCGGTGGCCCAGTGTGAGCGAGACTCTAATTGCATGGTGGCGACGTGCACCGTAAGTGATGCCCAAATATCGCAAATCATACTAAACTCCCAGACAAAGTTCCTGCCATGTCTATCACCTCCAGCCATCTGCGGCCCAATGGTTCCGTGTTTAACGAAACTACGGAGGTGCCGCTACTCTCCACAGCCATTACTGAGGACAGCTTTCACACTACTGTACACCTCTCCCTGCACGTCAACATTAGCCGCACCTCTCCAGACTACTTGCAGGTTGAGGTACGTATGTGTGGTGTGGGAAGTATGATTTTAAGTGATGATGTTTGTGTGTGTGTGTGTGTATGTATGTGTGTGTGTGTATGTATGTGTGTGTGTGTGTGTGTGTGTGTGTGTGTGTGTGTGTGATTTCAACTAGTTTGTCGATAGAGATAGTTAACCCTTTTGTTCCCAATCCCGCTTAAAAGCGGATGAAGACCGGTTGGCTTCTATGAATTTTTAAAAATAGTTACTTTATAGCTAGAACCTTCAGATTGCATACACAGGTGCCCAATGCATTGGAGAAGCATCTAAAATAGTTTTCAGCCAGGACTGCTTCGACAGTACCTCACAGCAGTTGCGTTTATTTCTTCCTCGGCACAAAAAAAAAACATCGGTTCTCCGTCGAATTTAAAAAAAAGTTACCTTCTTCACAGCAGCTTCATTTATGGATCCAGTCATCTCCAGAGCTTTGTAGAAGCAGCAAAAAATTGCTTGAGCTCAGTAGCCTTCCATAACACATTGAAACAACCGCTTCTTTGCCGACCAAGACTTTGCGGTTTGACTTACTGTTTTCTCCATTTTTTATAAAATCGCCAGTTCAACTGGGGACCTCCCTATTACGTACAGTCTTAGGTAATGCTTATTACATCATAGGAAAAAAGTGAGAGTGTCGTGTGACCCCGGTAACTAAGCAAAAAAAATTTTTTTTTCAAAGTCATTTTTTGGAAGATGGCGTCTACAAGTTACAATGCGGTGCAAGTTTTAGACTTGCTTGATGCTGACTCTAGCGACTCAGGATCAAGCGGAGAGGAGGGAGACGACATCTACGGCTATAGGAGGCCCTGCATCAGGGTTGGTGGACCAGACCCCGTCAACTCTGATGCTGAAATTTTATATGGGAGTCAAGAAGATAACCCCGGTAAGCTTGTCTTTATCTTGTTTTTCTCTTGAAAACTAGCAAGCTTCTGTTGTGGAAAGGACTTATTTAGCTATATTGAGATAGAGAAAGCTGTTTAGCTATAATATATATATTTTTTCATTGAGTTTTGAGATTTGAAAGTGGTTTGTGGTTTTTTGAACAAATTCAAATTTTCAAAAATAAATTAAAATTTTTTTTACCACATGTACTACTAGGACTTGATGTGTATGCAGTCACCAACTCCGAAGGGGACTCAGATGAGGGAGATAACTCAGATGAGGCGACAGGAGCAGAGTCTTCCAGTGATGAAGAAGAGGATGCCGGACCTGAGTCTTCCGATGATGAAGCAGATCAAGAGGCAGCAGGTTCCAGTGATGAAGAAGAGGAAGTGGCTCCTCCTGCTCTGAGTTCTGGACATCCTCACGGTCGGAGAAGGCGTGCACCGAAGAAGAAGAAGAGTCGAGTGGATGAGGTAGAGGGTGAGTGGAAGAAAGAGGACAACACACCCATTGATATTCCATATCAATGTGTGGCTGGTCCTCGTCGAGGTGTGGTAAGTCCTATGTGTACAATTCTAGATGCATTTTATGTTTTTTTTACGACTCAAGTGTGGGAATTACTGGTGTCTCAGACGAATACTTACGGTAATAGAATAATACCGGGTAGTTGGAAAGATACCGATGAAAGAGAGTTGAAGGCGTACCTGGGCATTCTTATTGTAATGGGCATAGTTCAACTCCCGCGTTTGGCGATGTATTGGTCGACGACTCACGAAGATTTTGCTCCTGTTTTAGTTAGAAAAGTAATGCCCAGGAATCGTTTTTTTTTCAGTTGTCGAGGTGTTTACATGTAAATGCCGCCGCGCCGTCATCGGTTACGCATGTAGCCGATTACGATAGACTGTATAAGGTGCGCAAGCTGCTTGACCTAGTCGTTCCCAAATTTGAGTCTGTATACACTTTACATAAGGAGTTGAGCTTAGATGAGGCTATGATTAAGTTCAAAGGTCGTCTTAGGTTCAAGCAGTACATGAAAGACAAGCCAACAAAATGGGGTATAAAGTTTTTGTGCTGAGCGATGCTACAAATGGCTATATCTATCGACTTGAGATTTACACCGGCAAAAACGAAACATTAGATAATGCTACTGGCTTGTGTAGTCGTGTAGTGCTTGACCTCATAAAGGGTTTTGATTATAGTGGTAATACTCTCTACACGGATCGTTATTACTCCAGCCCTAGGTTATTTTTTACTTTAGGCAAGATAGGAATTGGTTGTTGCGGTACCGTTCAGAATAATCGGAAGGAATTTCCTGTGGTTTTGAAAACAAGTAAGTCTAAGAAGAACAAAGGTAAGTACAATTATCGATCAAATCAAACTCTCACAGCTATGGTTTGGTTTGACAAGCGGCCTTTGTACATGCTTTTGACCATTTACAAGCCTACTTCTAGCTTACCTACCACCGTATTGCGTACCCAGGGCACTGGATCTCGCATAGCTGTAGACTGCCCCCCGTGTCTACCGGACTATCAAAAATACATGCGCGGCGTTGACAGGGGGGGGATCAGATGGTAGGTTATTATAATATTGGTCGCCGGTCTAAAAAGTGGTGGAAGCGTGTTTTTACTTATAATTGTCGATTGCTCCATTTTGAATGCTTATGTGCTTTATTCTTGTCAAAATCCTAGTTCGAAAAAACTTCTTGAGCAGCGAATACTCTTAGCGAAAGCATTGATAGGTTCTTATTCGGGATGTAGGAAGCGTGGTCATACCCCTCAGGTAGTTAGTGAGCATCTAAATATGACTTTATGTCATTTCCCTGACAGGGCGGAGCGTAAGGGAGAGTGTGTCGTGTGTAAATGCCGCCATGGTAAGCGTCGGGATACATTGTGTGTGTGTACTGTATGTAAAGTGAGTTTGTGTAGTCCTTTCACACACGGTGAGAGTAGAAAGTGTTTTAGCGAATACCACACATTGTCAGACTATTCACAGAAATAAATAAAATATAACAAAAAGTAATAATAAAAAAAAAAATAAAAATAAAACAGAAAAAGCTGGGGGAAATTTTTGTATTCATTCATTATTTCTTGATTCATCTGCATTTTTTTTTGAGAGTTGAATGTTGTAGTAGCGCTTCCGGGGAGGGATCTAACTCGGGGAGGGAACTCTAGATCTTTTTGGATCGGGGCTACTATGCCCATGTAAGTTGAATTTCATGTGTGTGTGTGTGTGTGTGTGTGTGTACACCAGTCAATTTATGTATAATAAATTATAATTTATGATCTGTATTCACCTGTAGCTTCTTTTTTCTTGTGTGTGTGTGTGTGTGTATATGTGTGTGCGTGCGTTTGTGGAATGAGAGAGAGAGCAACCGTGGACAAACAGTATGCGGCACTTCCGGATCCAACCTAGGAGGGAACTCTGGATCTTTTTGGATCGGGGCTACTATGCCCATGTAAGTTGAATTTCATGTGTGTGTGTGTGTGTGTACACCAGTCAATTTATGTATAATAAATTATAAATTTATTTTATGATCTGTATTCACCTGTAGCTTCTTTTTTCTTGTGTGTGTGTGTGTGTATATGTGTGTGCGTGCGTTTGTGGAATGAGAGAGAGAGCAACCGTGGACAAACTGTATGCGGCACTTCCGGATCCAACCTGGGAGGGAACTCTGGATCTTTTTGGATCGGGGCTACTATGCCCATATAAGTTGAATTTCATGTGTGTGTGTGTATACACCAGTCAATCCTAACCTGGGAGGGATCGTTCAGTCTGTGACACCATCCATGCCGGTTGAATTCCACGTGTGTGCTTGTACTGCTTTTCATTTTCAAATTACACTTTCTCAATACAACGATTGTTTATCTCATGGACAGTGTGGAGTATACATACCAGGGGTTCATACAGTGGGACGCTAGCCCTGGGTTCCCCCCTAAAATTTTGGGAGTTGAATAGAAATGAACATTTTGGAAGCATTTATTTTTAGTCTGATATTGTATCCCATTATGTTCCTATCATAACTGAGCCATTTAGTGCATAGGACCGAACACTGATCATCAGTGTGAAGTATAGACTCTTATGCAAAGATGTGCATCAAAGTAGTGTAGGTTCCAAAAAATGGGTGTGGCAAAGTACACTCGGAGCCCAACCCCCCCCAAACAAAAATCCTGTATGAAACCGCATACAATACATCATAAAGTTGCAATTATATAGGATCATGAATAATTTGTTGTTTGTATTACAAATATCTTTGTTGTTTGTGTTTTTGTGTATATGAAATTGTTTTGTAGTGGAGCTCGACGTCCGATGGCATACGTTCCTTGTGGACACTCATAGATGTCTCCTACATGATCACAATCAGCACCACACACAACAAACAACTTATTTTATTGTTGAACTAATATAATATTGGTATAAAATGCATCAAACAATATTATTTCTATTTTATTTTATTTTTTTATTGATGGGAAAAGTGGATTTTTTTGAGTAAAAAAATTTTTTTTTTGAAGTATTAGTAGATGGCTTAAATATTATTCAATTTTCTCAATCAAAAAATGAGGGGAATCCCAAACTCTTGGTCTATTTAGTGATATATGGTTGCTATGGGGTTTTCCCCGCCAGCATCGAGTTAAAAAAATAAAACGGTAATGCACTATTCCGAGGTGGAAGATTAGATTTTTCCGCACGCGTCCAAACAATTCGGGAACAAAAGGGTTAAGTGAGAGGCAATAAAAGAAATGCTTCTGTTTCATTTAAAAAAATTAATATGTTGTGGCGGACCTAGTGACAACAGGGAATGAGCAACGAACACTTTCATTACATATAGCACTTATCCACTTAGATGATCTGCATTAGCTAACACACAGCACAACATTCCTCAATATCCATTAGTAGATTGCATACACACCATCACTATAAATAGCACCCAGTCCTGCAAACACAAAAAGGCTTGTATGATTCAAAGAATCTCAATCGAACTGCTACAATTGGTGATCTCGACGCGTGTCCTGGACAGTTCTGGGACCATGGCCGAAGCCAGCTTGTTTGTCTAAAACTTCCCACCTTCTTGAACACACAACCAGAAGTATAGTTCGAGCTGGTTCAGCAGTCTCACCCGACTCAGCAGTCTCACTCGACTCGGCCAGTCTCGCTCGACTCGGCCAGTCTCGCTCGACTCGGCCAGTCTCGCTCGACTCGGCCAGTCTCGCTCGACTCGGCCAGTCTCGCTCGACTCGGCCAGTCTCGCTCGACTCGGCCAGTCTCGCTGGACTCGGCCAGTCTCGCTGGACTCGGCCAGTCTCGCTCGACTCGGCCAGTCTCGCTCGACTCGGCCAGTCTCGCTCGACTCGGCCAGTCTCGCTCGACTCAGCAGTCTTACTCGACTGAGCAATCTTTCGACTCAACCTTATGAGGGACCTTTCCATGTGGTGGAAAGAGACAACAAGTTTTTCAAGCTGAAGATGGGCGGTAAGACCGAAAGTGTGTCCCTTGACCGTTTGAAGCCAGCGTTTCTGGATTTTATGGAGCCCGTCCCGGTAGCAGCGCCTAGACGACGAGGGTGGCCTCAGAAGTGTCAATCAGCAGTTCTGAGGGGGAGCTCTGTGGCAGACCCAGTGACAACAAGGAATGAGCAATGAACACTTTCATTACATATAGCACTTATCCACTTAGATCATCTGTTAGCCAACATACAACACAACATTCCTCAATATCCATTAGTAGATTGCATACACACCATCACTATAAATAGCACCCAGTCCTGCAAACACAAAAAGGCTTGTATGATTCAAAGAATCTCAATCAAACTGCTACAATGTACGTATACTTCTACCCTCTTATCTCCTGCTGTTGTGATACATTTCTAGTTATGTTTATGCCATTCAAATGGCATAAGCGTTTGTCCCACAAAGTGAAATGTGGCCAACATTTTAAGCAATTGTAAACACAGACTAGATTTTTTATTCAATCAAAAATATTTCAGACTCTTATTACTTCATGCAGTAATAAGACTAATAATAATAATAATAATAATAATAATAAACTAACAAGTACCCCACCACACAGTGGTACCTGATGCACTAACTTTGCAAATTAGGAATGCATTAGCATAAGGTTGTTTTGATCCATAGTATCCTCTACCACTTGGTTTAGTTGCATAAGTCTGCTTATTTTACCACTTACTGTTCTTCACACACAGCCGTTGTCTTTACAGACAACTCTTTACCCAACCAGCTCAGCTTACTTACCCATAACACCATTGTCGTTATTACTGATGACACCTTATCAACCTGTTTCTAGTTGTTATTACTACTAGTTTTAATATTACTTTATTATTATTATTATTATTGTTATTATTATTATTATTACTCTTATTATTGTGTGAGTAAGGGTTCATGAATTCACATAGTGTTGTCTTAGTTGTTACTGACAGACAAGTGTATTATTATATAATAATTAGTAATACTTAATATTTACTGGGAATTTGTTCAATCTTGAAAGGTGATAGACTAGTGATAGTGTCCGTCTACCAATGCTTCGTGCTCGTCCATAAATTTGACCAGATCATTAGTCTGTTAGACATCATACAGTGTAAGTAAACTGTTTACACATAGGCAGAGCTGTTCAATTTTTTTGAGTGTGTATGTATATATTATTATTAAGATTCAAAACTAATTTAGTTGAAATTTGTTGTCAAACTCTATCTTGTTGAGTCTGGGTAGTTGTGGCGTTACAACAAAAAAAAACAACATTTCATCATGGATGGTAATATTTAGATGACACCTTTTTAGGATCTCACTAAAATAAATATGTTCTGCATACTTCAATTAAGACTGGAAAAGAAACATAATTAAAAAAATTATCAGTTAACACTTCAAGCTATAAACCCAATTTTAATTGTCCAATTGTCTTCCCTTATTTTGTCTTGCCAGAAAGCTCCTTTGGTAGTATAGATTTAAATGCTATCACTCACTAATAGTAGGCCAGCTTTTTAAAAAGTCCTTTGCAATTGTAGCTACACTGTATCGTTCACTCACTATGTCCTTATTTCAGGACTAGCTTCCGCTGGAACTTTGTTTTCAACCTACGACCCCTCCTAAGCTGTTGTAAAACATTTTGTCTAATAAGGGTAGAGGTTGTGTTGTAAAGAACGACATTGTCTCCGACAAAGGAATTCATAATCTCCTGCCATGAACACCCGAATGATATGCCCACTGCAAAACAGGTAATGGAATGGTGTAGAAATGTAAAATTTAATATTACGCTTAATTACTTGACTGGCATTCCCATTATTTCAGAGATGTATTCCTTATACATGTCCGATGAAAAACACGGTTTTTTAGGCTTGACCCCTGTTTCTTCTGATACTACAGCATTAAGAAAGTCTTACTTGAAACTTGGGCTCCAAATTGTGAGATAATTCCTGCTAAACAATTGTTTTTCAAGTCCCAAAATGATACTGCGAATGGTTGCTATGGCTTTTGAAACCCTTTACCAAACTTAATTTCAAAACTTGTCGTTTCTTGGGGATGGTCACTGCCGTTCGTTGGTTGTCAAGTGTCACTGGTAGCCAGAGTGGTTAAATTTTAAAACGAAGGAAGCCACCATTACTAGAGAGAAGCTGAGGTAAGTACGTACTTCCATATTTGCTAGCTAAATTACAAAAATAACTCTGGCTAATGTTTTTTTAGAAGATCAGCGAGCTTGTTTACCCGTTACTGCGGTGATTAAGGCAGTCAGAATTGCTTAAATTGGATACCACAGAAGTTATCACTATTCAGGAAAATGAGGCAAGAGAGTAATTCAGTATTTGATTGGTAATATCATAGTTGCCAACTTTTTTTTAATCATAGTTTAGGGACATTAAGCCACACCCCAGACCACACCCAAAATCACTACAATTATAAGGAAGCAATGATAACATGATAGTTTAAAAGTATATATTTAATGTGATTTGTTGCAACGAGGACAATAGGTAGTAGTCTCGAAGTCTGCACAGTCACTTTTCTTCCGATTGAATCCACATATTATTCATGAAAGAGAGCCATTCTAAAATCAAATAAACACTCCAAATTTTTAGAACAGTGGAAGCATTGGGTAGTTTGGCAGATTATGCATAGTAAACAAATACAAAGTTTATTATTTCCGGGACAACCAATAGAAAGAGTACAATTCGGTTGTGGGACAGTAACTAAGTGACTGTCTGTATCTATGCAATATGAATGGTCAACTACTATATACTTTTTTGCACGAACTAAGCTAAACTATATTATGTAACAATACTGTAGTTATGTAACCTAGGCAGGCTCGCTGGATATTTGTGCTCAAGCACACCACTAGTTGGCGAGCGAGTGGAATGAGCGAGCGGAGTAAGCGAGACAGTATCAGGGGTGGATAATGCAAAATCGGGTATATGTTATTATCGAGCGAGTGAAATGAGCTAGATACTATTAGGGGTGGTTAATGCAAAATCGGGTAGTGTTCGATGTACATACATATTATATGTACCGTTTTTTCTCCTGAAAACACGGCTTCTATGCTTGACTGCACTTTCTTCTGATACTACAGCATTAAGAAAGTCTTACTTGAAACTTGGGCTCCAAAATGTGGATAATTCCTGCGTAACGCTAGTTTTCAAGTCCCAAAAATTACTGAGACTGGTTACTATGCCATTGAAAACCCTTTACCAGACTTAATTTCAAAACTTCGTCGTTTTTTGGGGCTACTAAAAATGCCGCTTGTTGGTTGTCATCAAGTGCCACTGGTAGCCAGAATGGCTAAATGTACTAAGGAAGCCACCATTACTTGGAAGAAGCTATGTAGTTCCATACTTGTTAGCTAAAACTACAAAAATAACTCTGGTTATTATGTTTTGTTTGAGCTGCGAGCTTGTTCACTGATTACTGGTGACTGAGGTAGTCAGAATGGCTGAAATTGGATACTACAGAAGGTACCACTGTCAGAATACATAATAATGCTGAGGAAGCCAGCACTACTAGAGGGAAACTGAGGTAAGTACTTAAATCCATATTTGCGAGTTAAAATTACAAAACTAACTCTGGCCTTTCTTTTGTATAGTTGAGAGCTTGTTTCAAGAGAGACTGGTAATTCAGATAGTTCAATTTGATACTACAGAAGTTACTACTACTCAAGAAAATGAGGTAAGAAAGTAATTTTGTATTTGTTCTTGATGTCAAGAATTACTGGTAATTGAGACAGTCAAAATAGCTTAAATTTGTAACTACCGAAGTTAACAATACTCAGGAAATTGAGGCAAGTAGTAATTCCATATTTGTTGGCTAATATTACAAAAATAACACTGGCCTATTTATTTTGTAGCCGAGAGCTTGTTCAAGAATTACTGGTAATTGAGGTAGTCAGAATTGCTCAAGTCTGATACTACAGAAGTTACCATTACTCAGGTAAGAGTGTAATTTGGTATTTGTGTTTGCTACTGCTAATATACAGTTCTGCATGAATTAAGCTAAAATATGAATTCTGTAGTAACAATACTGTAGTTTTAACTAAGCAGGCTCGCTCGCCATTTGTGCTCAAGCACACCACTAGTATATATATGTGTGTATGGATGGTACGTATGCCCCTTTAACGCGCTCGGGGAACTTTTTTCTCCTAAAAACTCGGCTTTTTAGGCTTGACCCCAGTTTATTCTGAAAATACAGCATTAAACAAGCCTTACTTTAAACTTAAGCTCCGAAATATGAGAAAATTCCGGTGAAAACCCTTGTTTTTCAAGACACATATAGTTGCTGAGACCGGTTACTATGGCATTGAAGACCCTTTTCCAAACGTAATTTCAAAACTTCGCCATTTTAGGAGGGATGCGGAGTGCTGCTTGTTTGTTGTCAAGAGCCATTGGTATTCAGAATGCCTTAATTCAGCGAGAGAGCGAAGCTGACTCTCAGTTGTGTTCAATTGAGATTTCAGATACTAGTGGTGCGCTCGAATAGCGCAAATGCATGGCGAGCGAGTAAATATATGAGTATAGGTAAAGATGATTTGTGAAGGAAATCGCTAAATAATAGCAATGATTAGGCATGAAGAGTTAACAATAACAGAATTACCTGAATAAACTTCGAAAGCAGTGGCAAAGAAGCGCAGCTTGACAATTTGCCATTCAGTCTTTCGCCAAGAAGAGAGTAGCTATAAACTTTTTTGTTGAAACAAAGTTGCGTAAGGCAGTGCAGCAGGATTCTCCGTGCTCGTTAATTGAAAAATACCGGAACTGTGAACGCTTTACCTAACTTACGTAATTAGAAGCGCGGGCGAAATTTTTTGACGTACGCATACGTACCTACATATATATATATATATATCTGAAATCTCAATTGAACACGACTGATAGTCAGCTTCGCTCGCTTCGCTCGCTCGCTGAATTATATAGGTATGTATGCGTACGTCAAAATATTTCGCCCGCGCTTCTAATTACGTAAGTTAGGTAAAGTGTTCACAGTTCCAGTATTTTTCAATAAACGATCACTGAGAATCCTGCTGCACTGCCTTACGCAACTTGTTTCAACCAAAAAGTTTATAGCTACTCTCTTCTTGAAACAATTGTGAAGTCTTTGTCAAGCTGCGCTTCTTTGCCACTGCTTTCTAAGTTTATTCAGGTAATTCTGTTATTGTTAACTCTTCATGCCTAATCATTGCTATTATTTAGCGATTTCCTTCACAAATCATCTTTACCTATACTCATATGTGACCGGATTTGTGAAAACCCGGCTAAACGCGGCATCTAAAGTTTTCTAATTTATTCTACCGGTAGGCTGCACGGGGCCTTGGGATGCCTTCCTCCTAATTTGGAAGCTGTAGCACAAGCCGTCTTCGCTCTACGCACTACAACAACACTTCAGTATTTTTGCTAAACTTATTCAGCGAGCGAGCGAAGCGAGCGAAGCTGACTATCAGTCGTGTTCAATTGAGATTTCAGACATATATAAGTATGTATAGTACGTCAAAATATTTCGCCCTCGCTTCTAATTACGTAAGTTAGGTAAAGCGTTCACAGTTCCAGTATTTTTCAATTAACTAGCGCGGAGGATCCTGCTGCACTGCCTTACGCAACGTTTCAACCAAAAAGTTTATAGCTACTCTCTTCTTGAAACAATTGTGAAGTCTTTGTCAAGCTGCACTTCTTTGCCACTGCTTTCGATGTTTATTCAGGTAATTCTGTTATTGTTACTACACATGGGTTCCACTTCCTTAGTCGGGATCAGAACTTTAGATTTCTCTGATGCTAACTGAGATGGAAAGGGTTATTTACGTGCATAAGTTAGAGTAATTTATGTCCTTTTTTCTGTTAAAAGGAGGTCTGCTCGCTCGCCAGCAGTTCGATATTCGAGCGCAAACCACTAGTATCTGCTGATTTCGAAAAAAACGCCCGGTAAAGGCATTGCTAAGGTCAGGGGGCGTGCCTTGTGTCCGTATACTATTACTGCGGGTCTCCGGGACACTATGGAATAAATCGGTTACAGGCGGATTGAAAGAAGTCTAGAAGTCTAAAAGGCTTAATGCAGGGCTCCTTAAGAAACTATGATGACGAGAATTGCGTGAGTACGTGAATTATGTAGAATAGCAAGTGAATTAGTTAGCTACAGTTTTTTCCCGGCTGTTAGTGAAAAGCCCG